>Ga0209573_1001008_pt1 | contig 48588 bp, 41 predicted proteins | sample TNRBio252014_DNA_FD_185870 | JGI IMG/M metagenome (GOLD analysis project Ga0209573, IMG submission 185870) | Wastewater treatment Type I Accumulibacter community from EBPR Bioreactor in Madison, WI, USA - TNR Reactor_6/25/2014_ DNA (SPAdes)... | ecosystem: Engineered > Bioreactor > EBPR >... | reverse complement strand
ATGTTCGAGAAGGACGAGCAGGAGGTCGTATTCGCCGCCGCTGAGATCGACGACGACGCCCTCAGCCGAGGCGACCTCGCGGCGCAGCGTGTCCAGCGTCCATCCGGCGAAGGTGATCAGCCGTCCGGCGGCCGTCCGAGCGCCTTCGGGCGGGGACGCCGCCCGGCGCAGGACGGCCCGCACGCGCGCCAGCAGTTCTCGCGGGTTGAACGGCTTCGGCATGTAGTCGTCGGCGCCGAGCTCCAGACCGACGATTCGGTCGGTGTCCTCGCCCTTCGCCGTCAGCATGATGATCGGCAGCGAGGACGAGGCCCGCAGCTCGCGGCAGAGGTCGAGGCCGGACGTGCCCGGCAGCATCACGTCCAGGATCACCAGATCGATCTCGGCGGACGCGAGGCTTTCCCGCATCTCGCGGTCGTCGCACGCGCCGGACACGCGGTAGCCGTTCTCCCGCAGAAAACGCCCGATCAGATGCCGGACCTGCGCGTCGTCGTCGACGACGAGGATGTGCGCCTCGGAATCCACGCGTCTCATCGGGTCTTCCGTGTCCTGATCACCCCGCGGATGGGATGCACGGCTCGACGCCGTCAATCCAGCGGGGTGAAGCGGCCAAGCTGCGCGCGCTGTCCGGGTGGCGTCAGTGAGACGACGACCTTCAGTCCCGGCGCAGCATCGAAGCTGCCGTTGCCCCGGAGCGCGTTGCCGTCGCCCGCCACCAGAGCGACCGTCTGCTGCTGCCCTGCGGCCAGGACAGTGGCGGTCGCGCTCGCACCTGTCGCAGGCATGGGCTTGTTCTGTGCATCGAACAGGTAGAGGACCAGTTCCGACCCCTTGGCGACCAGTTCGACGTGACCGCCGGCGAGATCTTGCATCTGCCCGCCGTTCGGCCCGCGGGCGGGACCATGAGCAGAAGCCATGCCCGGAATTACGACCAGCCACAAAGCGACGAGTAGACGGCGAATGAACATGTGTGTCCTCCCTGCGGGATCTGAGCTTTGCGATCCGGCTAATAGGCCTCGGCAGTCGCCCGCTCCTGTTGCAGTGCCTTCAGCCGCAGCAGCGGCTTTCCGCCGAACCGGTGGAAGAGCAGCGGGGTCAACAGCGTGTCGAGCAGCGTCGCGCTGATCAGCCCGCCGAAGATGGTGATGGCGACCGGATGCAGGATTTCCTTACCCGGCGCATCGGCGCCGATCATCAGTGGAACTAGGGCGAAGCCGGCTGACAGCGCCGTCATCAGCACCGGCGTCAGCCGCTCCAGGCTGCCGCGCACGATCAGCGTCCTACCGAACGTCTCCCCCTCATACAGCGCCAGGTTGATGTAGTGGCTGATCTTCAGGATACCGTTGCGAGCACTGATGCCTGTCAGAGTGATGAAGCCGATCATCGTCGCGACGGACAACGGCTGCCCGGCAATCCACAGTGCTATGACGCTGCCGATCAGCGCCAGCGGTACGTTGCCCATAATGATCAGCGCCAGAACCGACGACTTGTAGCGGCTGTGCAGCACGACGAAAATCATCGACAACGACACCAGCGACAGCACGCCGATCCGACGCGCCGCTTCCTCCTGCGCCTGGAACGTGCCTTCCAGGCTGGTGAAGTAGCCGGTGGGCAGCTGCATGCCGGCGACTTCGGCCCGGATCGCCGCTACCAGCTTGGCCATGTCGGTGCCGTCGGAGTTGGCCAGCACCACCATCCGCCGACGACCGTTCTCCCGCAGCACCTGGTTCGGCCCGTCCGTCTCTACCACGTCCGCGACGGTCCGTAGCGGCACGTGCCCGAGCGGTGTCTCGATGATGACCCCGGCGAGCCCTGCCCGCGTTCGATCGGCATCGTCGAGGCGCAAGGCGACGTCGAAGCGGCGGCTCTCGTCGATGATCTGCGAGACGACGCGGCCGTTCGACATCGCCTGGACCGCCTCCGTCACCTGCGTCGGCGTGACGCCGTAGAGGGCGGCGCGCTGATAATCGACGTCGACCTGGAGTTGCGGGATGCGAACCTGCTTCTCCAGCTGCAGATCGACCAGGCCCGGGATCGCAGCCAGCCGCTCGCGCATCTGCTCCGCCAGCGTCCGCAGCGTGTCCAGGTCATCGCCGTAGATTTTGAGCGCGATCTGGGCGCGCACGCCGGAGAGCATATGGTCCAGCCGGTGCGAAATGGGCTGGCCGACGTTGATGCTGGCGGGGAGTGCGGCGAGACGGCTGCGAATGTCGCTGAGGATCTGCTCGCGGCCCCGCTCGGACGGATGCAGGTCGACGTCGATCTCGCTGGAATGGACGCCCTCGGCATGCTCGTCCAGCTCGGCGCGGCCGGTGCGGCGGCCGACCGTCTTCACCTCCGGCACCTGCAGGATCAGCCGCTCCGCCACCATCCCGATCCGGCTCGACTCGGCGAGCGAGATGCCGGGGTTGAACAGCAGGCTGATGGTCAGCGTTCCCTCGTTGAACGCCGGCAGGAAGGAGCGCGGCAGCAGCGGCACCGATGCCACCGCCAGGGCGACGGCGAGGGCGGCCGAGAGATAGACGAAGGACGGCCGCCGGAACGCCCAGCCGAGCAGGCGCTCGTTGCCGCGCTTGAGGGAGCGGACGATGAAGCTGTCGTGCTCGCCGAGCCGCTTCATGCGCGGCAGCAGGTAGTAGCAGAGGACCGGCGTCACCGTGATCGAGGTGACCAGGCTCGCCAGGATTGAGACAATGTAGGCGATGCCGAGTGGCGCAAACAACCGGCCCTCGATGCCCGAGAGCGCGAACAGCGGTACGAACACCAGGACGATGATCACCGTCGCATAGATGATCCCGGAGCGGACCTCGGTGGACGCGGCGGCGACCACCGCCAACGGCGTTCGCGGCTCCCCGGCTTCACGATTCATTCGCAAGCGGCGGAAGACGTTCTCGACGCCGACAACGGCATCGTCGACCAGTTCGCCGATGGCGATGGCGAGACCGCCCAGCGTCATGGTGTTGATGGTTAGCCCGAAGTACTTGAATACCAGTGCGGTGATCAGGATCGAGATCGGGATGGCGGTGAGCGAGATCAGCGTCGTCCGCCAATTGAAGAGGAACAGGAACAGGACGATGGCGACGACCACGAGCGCCTCGACGAGAACCCGCTCGACGTTGCCGATCGACGCTTCGATAAAGTTCGACTGCTTGAACAGGATGTCCTTCAGCCGGACCTCGGCCGGAACGACGCGCGCCATGTCGTCGAGAGCCGTCTCGATCTCCCGTGTCAGCTTTACGGTGTCGGCGCCGGGCTGCTTCTGGACGGAGAGGATCACTGCCGGAGTGCCCATGAAGCCGGCGTCGCCGCGCTTGAGGCGCGGCGCGAAGTCGACGCTCGCCACATGCTGAAGCGGAATCGGCTGTCCCTCGCGGAAGGCGACGACGAGGTTGCGCAGGTCTTCCAGTCTGGCGGTCCGGCCGATGTTGCGGATCAGGAACTCGCGTCCGGCCTGGTCGACGTAGCCGCCACCGGTGTTGACGCCGAACTGCTGCAGCGCACTCGCCAGCTCTTCGTGCTTGATGTCGAGGCTGTCCATCACCGGGATGTTCGGCGTCACCCGGTACTGTCGCACCTCGCCGCCGATGGGAATCACCTGCGAGACCCCGGGAACGGTCAGCAGCCGCGGGCGGACGACCCAGTCGGCGAGCTCACGCAGCCGCATCGGCGACTCCGTCTTGCTCGAAAGGGCGATCAGCATGATCTCGCCCATGATCGAGGAGATCGGCGCCATCTGCGGCGAGAGGTTCTCGGGAAGCTGTTCGCGGACGAGCGCCAGGCGCTCGGTGACCTGTTGCCGGTTCAGATAAATGTCGGTTCCCCAATCGAACTCGACGAAGACGATCGACAGGCCGACGGTGGAGACGGAGCGCACACGCGTGACGCCAGACATGCCGTTCATCGAGGTCTCGATCGGGAAGGTCACCAGAAGCTCGACCTCCTCCGTCGCCAGGCCCTCGGCCTCGGTCAGCAGGGTGATGGTCGGCTTGTTCAGGTCCGGAAAGACGTCGACCGGGATGTCCTTCAGCGAAATGCTGCCATAAGCGACGAGGAGCACGGCGCCGATCAACACGAACAGCCGGTTGCGCAGGCTGATGTTGACGAGAAAATCGAACATCGCGCTCAGCGGAGCTGGCTGAGGAGGCCGGCGCCGTCCGTCACGACGCGGCTTCCGGGGCCGATGCCGTCGAGCACCAGCACCCGTTCGCCGTCGAGCGGCCGATAGCGGACCGGCCGCGGCACGAAACGTTCGGCCGAGGCGTGCTCGAAGACGACGCTCTCGCCGTTGGCGGCGCGCACGACGCTGCCGCTCGGCAGGACGACGCCGCTCAGGCTGCGGGAGCTTTGCACGATCACGGTGACCGGTTTACCGACTGTCAGCGTGGGCGCCGTCCTGGTGATGCGGAACTGCAGCGGCACGGCTTGCTGGCGCAGCGTCAGCCCTCGGCCGACGAGGGCCAGCGGCACGGTATCGCCCTCGGCCGTCGATGCGACGGCGCTTCGGATGTCGACCACCGCGTTCGGATCGTAGGCGATGGCCTCGACCCACAGCCTGGCCGGATCGACGATTTCGTAGAGTATCTCCCGCGCCTCGACGATCTGTCCTCCTACGACGTTCGCAACCGAGATGACCCCGGATGCCGGCGCGCGGAGCACTTCCCGGTCGACCAGGGCAGGTGCCAGGGCCTGCCGCCGACGACGCAGACCCTCCAGCTCCCGCTTCGCGTCGTCGATCTCCCGCCTGGGCACGCTGCCTTCCAGTTGCGACAGGCGAGCCACCCGCTGCTCGGCGATCGTGATGCTGCTGTTCAGCAGGGCGATCTGCTCTCGTAGCCCCCCCGCCTCGACTGTGGTGATCACCGGCATGACATAGGCGAGTACCTGGCCGCGCGTGACCCGCTGTCCGAGGACGGGCAAGCCGCCCTCCGGCGGCTCGATCCTGCCGGCCTGTGCGGACTGAACGCGTCCACCACTGGTCGGATCGGCGATCACCCGCCCGACGATGGTCGCCGCTTCCGCTGCGTCTTCCACCTGGACGAGCTTCGTGCGCACGATCAACAGCCGCTGGGTCGGCTTCGGAACGAACAAGCTGCCGTCGGCGAGGCGACGCGGACTATCGGTGAGGACCATTCCTTGTTCCACCACCGGCGGCGGCGTATCGACGGCGCCGTGATCTTCGTCACCGTGCGCCAGAGCGGGACCGACCAACCCAACGCCAGCGACCAATCCAAGGAGCATCCCAGTTGTCGCGCGCCGCGTCGCTTTGACGGCTCTCCCAGTGGCACTCACGCTCGAGGGCATCGGAGTCGGTGCTTGCTTCCTGGCGGCATCCGCTGGCAGCGGGCGTGCGGCGAGCGCTCGGCCGAAAACCGCGCCCAACAGCAGCAGCAGCAAGCCGAGACCCCAAAGCATTGGTTCCCGGCGGAGCACGGTGAGCAGTTCGGAGCCCCGCGGCGCTGCGGCCGCAGAGGAGTCCGGCACTTCAAGCGATCCGGCAAGCAGGTCGCTCGTCTCACCGGCGTTGACCGCGAACACCAGATCCACGGTGCCCGGCCGGGACAGCCACGGCGCCTTGACGAGGAACGTACCATCCGGCTGCGGCTCGGCACGGATAATCGCTCCCTGCGCAGTGACTTCGATCCTGGCGTCGGTGACCGGATCGTTGCTGGCGTATCGGTCGAGGAAGACAACGAGGGTATCGCCACGCACGACGCCGAGGAGTTCGAAGTCCTCGGAACTGCTCTCCAGCCGCGGGGCGACGGCGCTGATCGTCGGCTGAGCGCCATGATCGTGGCCCTCGTGCGCCAGTGCAGGAACCGGCGTAGCGACAAGCCCGAGCAACCAGAAGCTCGCGACACTGCTGAGGAGCACTACGCACCGACGCGAGCGGCATGTCAGGAAAGGGTTCATCAGCACGCTTCCCATTTTCCGGGCGAGACCTCTAGGGCAGCAGGCCGAGCGCCTGGTTGAGTCTCGACCGAGCCTGCATCGAGGTGATTTCGCTGCGCAGTCGCGCAAGATCCGCCTCGAACACGCCCGCCCGCGCCCGCACCAGCTCGACGAAGGCTGTTTCACCGACGCGGACGCTGCGCTCGACGAGCGCCAGCCGCTCCGCGAAGGCTCGGTACCGCTGGTCGGCGAGCGAAGCGCGCTCCTGCGCCGATATGAGATCCGCTTCTGCCCGACCCACCTCGGCGCGGACCTGCCGCTCCGCCGTCTGCAGTTCGGCCAGCGCCTGTACACGCTCGGCTTCGCTCGCTGCCCGCCGCGGCGCGTTGCGACCCTCCGTCGCGAACGGAATGGTCACCCGGACGCCGATCCGCTTGTCGTAAGGCTCGTTGTAGAGCTGGCGCTCGACGACGCCCAGGAACGCGACTTCGGGATTGTCCCGGTCCTGAATGCGGATGAGGCGCGTGTTGGCCTCGGCCACATCGATCGTCGTGCGCAACGCAGCCAGCCGAGGATGCTGCTCGAAACTCCGGTCCGCAGGCTCCGGTTCGGCGAAGTCAGCGGCCGAGGGGGCGCCCGTCAGCGCCTGAAAGGCCAGCCGGGCCTCGGTCAATGCCGCTTCCTGCTCGCTGAGGACGGACTGCGCCTCCAGGGTTTCGCCCTTCGCCAGCAGCAGGTCCGCGAAAGCCACTTGGCCGGCAACGACCTGTCGATCCACGTCGGCTTGCAGCGCCCGCGCCGCTTGCAAGCGACGGCGAGCCAGATCGACGGAGCCTTCGCCGAGCCGGACGGACCAGTAAGCGTCGCGGACCTCGCCGGCGACGTTCAGTCTCGCCAGCGCCAGCTGCGCCTGGAGGCGGGCAAGCTCTCGATCGGCGAGACTGCGGCTGGCCGTGCCTTCTCCGGGGAGCCAAAGCGGCGTGCCCAACTCGACGTCGTACTCCCGATATCCGTCATCGCCCGTCGCGTAATCGTTGAGATGGCCGACGCCCAGGGATGGCGGGCCGGGAGTCAGTCTCCCGGCCGCTCGCTTGCGCGCCATGATTTCAGCCCGGCGCGCTTCCAACGTGGCGATCTCCGCGTTTTTCGACCATGCGCTCTCCAGCATTTCCTGCATCTCGCCGGCGTGCGACGGGCGAACACTTGCGCCCGATAGAAGGACCACGATGCATAACGTCGTCCATCTCAAGACGCACCTCCGCGAGACCGGCGCTATGCAGATGACACAGCCGTGCTGCTGCCGTTTTGCCGCTTCGTAACGAAGTGTTTCTCGACGGACAATCTCGGGGAAAAAGGCTGAACCCGGCGAGTTCGCATGAAATCCACGAGCTGCCTGTTCGCCCAAACCTTGCGCGACGGGATCGCGCCAGCAACCATTTGTTACAGAGGAGACAAACTCCCGTGATTTGTGTGCGGCATAGTGCCGTAACGAACGCGACGCAGCCGTTCGACGTCATTCGCAGGAGCAGTCATATGCAGATTGGTCATTCGTGGAAGCCGGGAGCGCTGGGTCTCTTGTTTGGCGCTTCCCTCCTCGCCGCCTTGCCGCTGGCATCATGCGCCGGCGCCGGCGAGAGCTCGCAAGGCTACCGGCTCGACGTTCTCGACCAACCGGTACCGACTGGAGCCCACACCGGGCTCACGGTCAAGCTCACCAACGTCTCTACCGGGCAGCCGGTCCAGGGCGCGACGATCACCGGTGCTGGTCTGGAGATGACGCATCCGCATTTCGCGCACAAAGGAGCGCCAACCTCGGTGACGACGACGATGAACGGCGACGTGAAGTTCGTCGGCTCCTCCGCTCCTGGCCTCTATCAACTGATGGCAGACGTCTCCATGCCCGGGAAGTGGGAGCTCGATATTTCGGCAAATATTCCTGGCGAGGCCGAGCCTGTCCGGGAAACGGTGAAGTTCGACGCAGGCCGCTGAACCATCAAGGTGTTGCGTGATAGGTGCCCGCCCCAACATCGAGGAGCGGCATCCAAAAAACAAGGGCGCCACATATCCACTAACGCTCTGGATAGGCTATTTCCATGCGAGACATCGTCTACGCGCCTCGCTGGCGCGGGTTATCTAGGCGCTTTTGGTCTGTAACCGTGCCAATTTCATTGGCGATACTGGTTTCTGCGTGTATGTTTGGAAGAATAGACCTCGTTGACCAGGGAACGGTTCAAGTACAAGCACAGCGCTCGCCCTCTTTTGAGATAAGTAATATACGAGTGCTCTCAGATCCGGATGAGAACGAGACCAGAGTGTATGGCAAGGTGCGAAGATTAGGTGTATACGACAACGCGTTTGCCGGAAATTGGATAGAAATACGAGCTATCTTTCCTGATGGAAGTGTTATCAAGCATACTGACAATATCCTAGTTCCGCTACACCGTATAAGACAGTTCCGCAGCATCTATCCGGAAGCAAATTTCAAAGTAATCTTCGATCAAGTTCTTCCGCAAGGAACGATTCTGCGCTTAACATTTGTGACCTGAAGTGTATGAGGTGATTTCTCGTACAGCTAGGCGATCCAGGCCAACCAGGATATTTTTTTAGGTATCGGCGCGGTACACCATGACCACTGTTGGCGTGGCATGTTTGGACATTGCGGCTAGGTCGGTAGTTCTTTTTTTACTATCGACTCTCACCGCAGCGAGCGGGTATGCTGCACGTGATCACGAATCCGGCCACCGTTTTCATCAAAGCGGCCACTTGTGAGCGATCAGGATCGGCACGGCGTTTGGGTGTTTCGCCTACACCGCCGCGCGGGGCGGTGTGGGCGTCCGGCGTCTGACCTGGGTTGCACTGTAGGGTTGTCCTTGCTGGTGTTGAAGGGGCTAATTGGCGGCGGCGATCATCGCAGCGTCGGTGCGGGTCTTGCGCAGGGATTCCCCCTCGAGCTCGACCCGGGTCGCGTTGTGGACGATGCGATCGAGGATGGCGTCGGCGTAGGTCGGATCGCCGATCATGTCGTGCCAGCGATCGACCGGCACCTGAGTGGCGAGGACGATGGAGCGGCGATCATGCCGGTCGTCGACGATCTCCATCAGATCGCGGCGCTGCTGGGCCGTCAGATCGGTCATCGCCCAGTCGTCGAGAATGAGCAGGTCGACCTTGGCCAGACGACGCATCAGGCGGCCGACGGCGTTGGTGAGGCGAGCGGAGGCGAGATCGTCGAGCAGACGCGACAGCCGGGCGTAGAGCACGCCGAAGCCCTCCCGGGCCGCCTGGTTGCCGAGGGCACAGCAAATCCACGTCTTGCCGGTGCCGGTCGCCCCGGTGACGATCAGATGGCGGTGATCGGTGATCCAGCGGCAGGTGAACAGATCCCGGATCAGGCCTTTGTCCAGGCCGCGCGTGGCCTTGAGGTCGAGGTTCTCGAAGCAGGCGGCCTGTCGCAACTGCGCCCGCTTCAGCCGGGTCGCCAGCGTGAGGTTGGCGCGATCGGCGGCTTCGCGGTCGATCAGCAGCGCGAGCTGGTCGGCGAAGTCGAGCCGGCCGCGGTCCTGCAGACCGTTCAGGTCCTCGAGCGCGCGGGCCATGCCGAACAACTTCAGGGCCTTCAGCTTTTCGAGATTGGGGTGGTGCATGGTGTCTCTCCGTCTTAGTGATAGTAGGTAGAACCGCGGACATTCCGGTGGAGGCCGGCGCCGCCGCCGGGCGGGTCGGCCGGAGACATCGGCTCGGTGATCTGGCCGCTGGCCAGCCACTGGCGGACGTAGCGATAGGACCGGACGTTGGCGCCGAGCGCCGCGGCGGCGGCGACCTGCAGGGCGGCGGTGCCGTAGCGGGCGCCGAGCCGGATCAGGCCGGCGACCTGGCGAGCCGCCTGCTCGGGGTGATCGGCATCCTGGAAGATCAACCCGGCCAGCACCGCCACGGCGCCGCCGAAGGCGGTGATCGTCGCCCGGACCGCCTCGGGCGTCAGCCGCAACACCGCCCGATGGCTGGCCGGCCGGTGTTCGTCGAGGGTGACCGCGAGCCGCACCGTCGCCGGCTCGGCGAGCCGCCGGGCGTGGCTGGCGACGCGCTCGGCCTTGTGGAAGATGCTGACCAGGCTCGCCGTCCGATGCACATCGACCGTCTTGCCGATCAGCCGGTAGGGCACCGAGTAGGCGACGCCCTCGATCACCACGTGATAATCCGGCGGCACCTTGTGCCGGCACCAGCGGCCGATCTCGAACGGCTCGGGCGGCAGTGCCTTCAACAGCGGCTTCTCGTGCGCTTCGAACAGTTTGGCGCGGCTCAGCGTGCTGTCGGCGCTGAGCGGGCGATCGTTCAGGACCGCCAGCTCTTGGCGGATCGCCCGATTGAGATCGTCCAGGCTGAAGAACACCCGGTTGCGCAGCGGCGCCAGTACCCAGCGTTCCACCTGTTGCACCGCGTTCTCGGCCAGCGGCTTGTCGCGCGGCTTGCGAACCCGGGCCGGCACCACGCCGATGCCGTAGTGGCGCGCCAGTTCCAGGTAGGAGCGGTTGATCGCCGGATCGTAGAAACCGGCGTGGCTGATGCCGGCCTTCAGATTGTCCGGCACCAGCTTCGGCACCGAACCACCCCAGCTGTCGAACATCCGGACATGGCTGCCCAGCCAGTCCTCGGCGCCTTGCGTCCAGGTCGCCTCGGCGTAGATGTGGGTGGAGAACGGCAACGAGCCGACGAACACGCTGGCCTGGCGTTCGCCGCCGGGCGTCGCCACCGCCATCGTCTGGCCGGCGTAGTCGACCTCGCACATCGCCGCCGGCGTCGGCGTCCGCCGCAGCCGCGGTTCGCCCAAGAGCCGCTGGTGGGCGCGGTAATGGCGGCGGAACTGGCTGTAACTGTAACCGTCGGCGTGCCGGTCGCGATACTCCTGCCAAAGCAGCTGCAACGTCACCCCGCGCCGGCGCATATCCGTCGCCACCGCACTCCAGTCGGGCGTCGGCCGGACCACGGTCGGCTCAGGGCACTTGAATAGCACCGCCTCGACCGCCGCCTCGCTCATCTCGGCGACGTCGGCATAGCGCATGCCGGCGGCGCGGGCGCGCGCCAGATACTCGCCCACCGTCGTCCGCCCCAGCCGGACCGAATCCTGAATCTGCCGGCGCGAATAGCCCAGCTCGTGGGCCAGTCGCAGAACTTCTTTCACCCGTCTCATGTCCGACCGTCCTCGCGGCATCCAACTCCTCCCGGCAAAAAACCAAAGAGGCGCTCATACCGCTTTCAGTCAGGTCAGACCCGGAACTCAACCAAAACGCGTGCCGTCCGGCTTGCCCATGCGTGGCCGCTTTCGTGAAAACGACCGGCCGCTTTCAATGATCACAGCTGGCCGCTTTCAATGATCATGTGCAGGTATGCCGACGAGCCCGATCTCTACTTTGGCAACGTCATCGTCGTCGAGGCCACGGCCACCGCCGCGCCGGCAGGCGGATACAGCACACTGCGCTTCAAGCTGATCAACAACGGATCGCAGTCGGTTCACTTCCTTGGCATTGAAACGGACATCGCCGGGAACGCCAGGTTGATCGCTCATCTCGGTGCAGAAAATTGGACTATGCTCGAGTCAATCAGCGTTCCCCCGGACGAAACCCTCGACCTGCATAGCTCGCATCTCTACGTGTGCCTGGGGCCCCTGCACCGCCCGCTTGAAGAAGGCGAGGTCTTCGACGCGCGACTGAAGCTCGTGTCCACAGAGATCCTGACACTTTTTCATGTTCACCCGAAGTAGGCGACGAATTTCACGCGCCGAGCCAGCGGGCTGCTCGTTTTTTCGGCTGCCGTTCGAGGTCGCCCGCATCTCAGACGCAAACTCTAGCCCGGATTATTCGTCGGCTGGAGAATTTGCCCGATGCGCGGGCGCTGCCGGGCGCTGCCGCGCCTCGGCCGGGCTCTTCTCGAAGCAACCCATCATGATGGCGGGGTCGCCGCGGGTCATTGCTAAAGGCATCAGAGTTTAGATCTGATAATCTATTACAGCATTGTCTGAGACAGATGATCTATCAGAGTGTTCAGTATCATAATTCGCTCGCTCGCAGGGGCGCATAAATCTGATCAATACCTGTTTTTTTTCTTTATATACAAACGAATGGATCATTGTGAGCCCATCATTAACGAGTGAGTTTACTCGCTCATGAATTTCAATTTCTGTGATTCCTTGCGCCATTTCATAGGCAGCGTGCTCTTGCAACGAGTCCAAGCGGGTTGTCGAATCGGTAACGTTAGGCATTATTGTCTCCTCTTTGCAGGAGAGAGGAGTATACGCACACTACCCCAAATGGGCAAGACTACCGCGGGTAACAAAATGTTTCCGGACTCTGTCGCTCCCAGATGCCCTCGCCCACGTCGTTCGTCATTCTCATCTTCAAATCAACATCCGAGCCGTTCGCCTCGTCGACTTATCGTCATCCTCAACCCTCCATGGCTTGCATCTCTGCGTGCCCTCAGTCGCAAATTCTGGCTTGCACTTCCGGAGCGGGAAACTCCCGAGCCTCATCGGCTCGGCGAGTGCGCTGCAACCGCGTGCCCTTGACCACGCCGTAGATCGCCGGGATGACGATCAGTGTCAGGATGGTGGAGGAGACCATGCCGCCGATCATCGGCACGGCAATTCGCCGCATCACCTCCGAGCCGGTCCCGGTCGACCACAGGATCGGCAGCAGGCCGGCCATGATCGCGACGACGGTCATCATCTTCGGGCGCACCCGTTCGACAGCGCCGAACATGATCGCCTCATACAGATCGTCGCGGATGACCTCCCGGCCTTCCGCGGCGCGCCTGCGCTTGATCTCCTCCCAGGCGTGGTCGAGGTAGATCAACATGACGACGCCGGTCTCGGCGGCGACGCCAGCGAGCGCGATGAAGCCGACCGCCACGGCGACGCTCATGTTGTAGCCCAGCGCATGGACGAACCACAGCCCGCCGATCAGCGAGAAGGGCAAGCTGAGCATGACGATGAACGTCTCGGTCAGCCGCCGGAAATTGAGGTAGAGCAGGAGAAGGATGATCATGAGCGTCACCGGCACGACGATCTTCATCCGCGCCTCGGCCCGCTGCAGGTACTCGAACTGGCCGCTCCAGGTCACGTAGTAACCCTGCGGGAAACGCACCTGTTCGGCGACCGCCTTCTGCGCATCGGTGACGTAGCTGGCGATATCGCGGCCGCGGAAGTCGACATAGACGTAGACCGCGAGCTGCGCGTTCTCGGTCCGGATGTTGGCCGGGCCCATCGACAGCCGGACCTTTGCGACCTGGCCCAGCGGCACGCTTCCGCCGCCCGGCGTCGCGATCAGCACATCGGTCGCGATCGTTTGCGGATCGGAACGGAAGGCGCGCGGATAGCGCACGTTGACGGTGTAGCGCTCGCGGCCCTCGACGGTGGTGGTCACCGCCTCCGCGCCCAGCGCAGTCGCCACCAAGTCCTGCACATCATCGATCATCAGGCCGTAGCGGGCGAGCGCCGCCCGGTCCGGCTCTATATTCAGGTAGTAGCCGCCCATCACCCGCTCGGCGAACGCGCTGGTGGTGCCGGCCACCGTACGCACCGCCGCCTCGATCTCGCGTGCGACCCGTTCCAGCCCCTCCAGGTCGGGGCCGAACACTTTGATGCCGATCGGCGTGCGGATGCCGGTCGACAGCATGTCGATCCGCGCCTTGATCGGCATCGTCCAGGCGTTGGCGATTCCGGGAAACTGCAGCGCCTGATCCATCTCGGCGATCAGCCCATCCAATGTCAGGCCGTCGCGCCACGCGCTCTCCGGTTTCAGGTTGATCACCGTCTCGAACATCTCCGTCGGTGCCGGGTCGGTCGCGGTCAGCGCGCGGCCGGCCTTGCCGTAGACGGAGTCGACTTCCGGGAACGACTTGATGATCTGGTTCTGCGTCTGCAGCAGCTCGGCGGCCTTGGTGATCGACAGGCCGGGCACCGTCGCCGGCATGTAGAGCAGCGTCCCTTCGTTCAGCGTCGGCATGAACTCGGTGCCGATGTGCACCGCCGGATACACCGACACCCCGAGGGCAGCAACGGCGAGCAGGATGGTCAGGGTCTTCGCCCGCAGGACCAGGCGGATGATCGGCCGGTACAGCCAGATCAGCGCGCGGTTGATCGGGTTCCTGTGCTCGGCGATGATCCGGCCGCGGACGAACAGCACCATCAGCGCCGGCACCAGGGTGATCGACAGGAACGCGGCGGCCGCCATCGAGAAGGTCTTGGTATAGGCGAGCGGCTTGAACATCCGCCCCTCCTGCGCCTCCAGCGTGAAGATCGGCAGGAACGACACGGTGATGATCAGCAGCGAGAAGAACAGCGCCGGGCCGACCTCGATCGCCGCATCGACCAGCACCTGGACGCGCGGCGTGTCCGGCGCGGCGCGCTCCAGGTGCTTGTGCGCGTTCTCGATCATCACGATCGCCGCATCGACCATCGCACCGATGGCAATCGCGATGCCGCCGAGGCTCATGATCGTCGAATTGATGCCGAGCGCGTGCATGGCGATGAACGCCATTAGCACCCCCACCGGCAGGCTGATGATGGCGACCAGCGCGCTGCGGACGTGCAGCAGGAAGATGATGCAGACGAATGCGACGATGATGCTTTCCTCGATCAGCGTTCCTTTCAGTGTCTCGATCGCCCGCTTGATTAGCTCGGAGCGGTCGTAGACGGTGACGATGCGCACGTCCTCGGGCAGGCTCGGCGTGATCTCTTCGATCTTCTTCTTGACGTTGGCGATGACGTCGAGCGCGTTCTGCCCGAACCGTTGCAGGGCGATGCCGCTGACCACCTCGCCCTCGCCGTTGAGCTCGGTCAGGCCGCGCCGTTCGTCCGGCGCCAGCTCGATGCGGGCGACGTCGCGCAAAAGCACCGGCGTCAGCCCTTCCGTCTTCAGGACGACCTGCTCGAGGTCGGCGATCCCTTGCAGGTAGCCGCGTCCGCGCACCACGTATTCGGTCTCGGTCATCTCGACGACGCGCCCGCCGACGTCCCGGTTGTTCCGGCGGATCGCCTCGGTGACCTGCGACAGCGGGATGCCGTATGCCTTCAGCCGCCACGGATCGACGGTGACGGCGTAGGTCTTGACGAAGCCGCCGATGCTCGCCACTTCGGCGACGCCTTCCGCCTTCGCCAAGCCGTAGCGCAGATACCAGTCCTGGATGGTGCGCAGCTCGGCCAGCGTCCGCTTTTCGCTCAGCACCGCGTACTGGTAGACCCAGCCGACGCCGGTGGCATCGGGGCCGAGCGAGGGCGTGATGCCGGGCGGCAGGCGCTTGGCGGCGAAGTTGAGGTATTCGAGCACCCGGGAGCGCGCCCAGTAGAGGTCGGTGCCGTCCTCGAAGATGATGTAGACGAACGATACCCCGAAGAACGAGAAGCCGCGCACGACCTTCGAGTGCGGCACGCTCAGCATCGCCGTGGTCAGCGGGTAGGTGACCTGGTCCTCGACCACCTGCGGCGCCTGGCCGGGATACTCGGTGTAGAGGATCACCTGCACGTCCGACAGGTCGGGGATCGCATCGAGCGGTGTCCTGGCGACCGCGTAGACGCCGGCGGCGACGATGAACACCGTGCCGATCAGCACCAGCACCAGGTTGTGGGCAGACCAGCGGATGAGGCCGGAGATCATTGGTGCTGGTGCTCCCCGCCGCCGAAGCCGCTCAGCGCGGCCTTCAGGTTGCTCTCGGCGTCGATCAGGAAGTTGGCGCCGACCACCACCCGCTCGCCGGGGGCGACGCCATCGCGAACCTCGACGTAGCCGTCGCCTTTCTCGCCGAGACGGACCGGGCGCGGCTCGAACCGCCCCTCGCCACGGTCGATCAGCACCACCTGCCGAACGCCGTTGTCGATCACCGCCGACTCCGGGACGGCGAGCACGCCGCGGCGCCCTACCGGCGAGGCGATCTCGACGCTGGCATACATTTCCTGCTTGAGCAGGTCGCCGGGGTTGGGAATCTCGATGCGCACCCGTGCCGTGCGTGTTTGTTCGCCGACCGTCGGGTAGATGAAGGCGACGCGTCCGGCGAACGACCGGTCCGGGTAAGCCTTGACGACAATCTTCGCCGGCTGGCCCACCGCGACGGTCGCCAGGTCCTGCTCGAATACCTCGGCGATCAGCCATACCGTCGACATGTCGACGATCTTGTAGAGCATCTCTCCCGGCATGAAGCGCATGCCTTGCAGCGCCGGTTTTTCGATCACTGTGCCGCTTACCGGCGAAGGGATCGTCACGATCTCCCGCGCCTCCACTTCTCGCTTCAGCCTTTCCATCTCCGATGACGGAAAGTCGAGGTAGCGAAGCCGCTGCTCTGCGCCCGCGAGGAGCCGGCGTGTTGCGGCGCTTTCGCCGTCCGCACGCCCGTCTCCGCGTTCGGACCTGCTGAGCAGCGCGTACTCCTGCTGCGCCAGAACCAAGTCGGGACTGTACACCTGCATCAGCGCCTGGCCGCGCCGCACCGTCTCGCCGGTGGCGTTGACCAGCAGCTTCTCGATCCAGCCCTCGAAGCGGGTCGAGACGATGGAGGTCCGGCGCTCGTCGAACTGCACCGTGCCGACGGCGCGGATCGGCCGCACCAGATCGCGACGACCGACCGGCTCGCTGCGCACGCCGATCTGCTGCACCCGGACGGGGCTGATCTTGACCATCCCTGCGCTCGCCGCCTCTGCCTCGTCGGCGTAGACCGGAACGTAGTCCATCCCCATCGGGTCCTTCTTCGGCACCGGCGAAGTATCGGCCAAGCCCATCGGGTTGCGGTAGTAGAGGATCTTCCGGCCAGCCGACGCGGCGGCGGAGGATTGGCTCGAATTCGGCGCCGCCTCGGCGTGCTGATGGGCCGGACCACCGGGCGAGGATGGTGCTGGCGAGGCGCCTGGCGCCTCCGCATCCTCGTAAACCGGGACGTAGTCCATCCCCATCGAATCCTTCTTGGGCACAGGGGAGTAGTCGGGATTGCCCATCGGATCCTTGTAGTAGAGAACCTTACGCTCCTTTGCCGGCTTGCCTGTGTCGGCGGGGACCGCGTGCTGAGTTTGCCTGTCCCGTTCCTGCCAAGCCGCGAACCAACTTTTCAGCAGGTCGCGCTGGGCGACCCAGTAGCCTCCGGCCGCACCGACCGCGGTGGCCAACACGGCCGCGAAGACAAAAGCCATAATTCGCTTCACAGCTCGCCCCCGATCACCCTCTCGAGCTCCGCCAGTCGCATCTGCTGCTCGACGAGAAGAGCGATGCGATCGAGCGTCACCCGCAGCACCGCCTGCTCGGCGAGCAGCACGCTCGGCAGGTCGGTGCGGCCGAGCTCATAGCCGGCGAGTGCCGACTGCAGCACGACATCCGACTGGGGGATGTTGATATCGCGCAGGATTCTCTCCCCCCGGCGCGCCGCATCGAGCCCCCACCAGGCTTGCTCGAGCTGGCCTCGAAGGTCGGCAGCCGTCGCCTCGCGGCGGGTGCGCGATGCGGCGGCTTTCGCGAGCGCTTCCTGCTCCTGGGCGCGGCGCAACCCCCACTGCAGCGGAATCGCGAATGAGATCATCGCCTCGTAGCCGCCCAACTGCCGGCCATTGCTGCCGTCCTCATCGAACACGGTGAAGCCGAAGGTCGGATCCGGATACCAGTTTCTCCGCACCAGTTCGGCATTCCGTTCGGCGGCGTCGATCGTCGCCTGCTCCGCGGCGAGTTGCGGATTGTCCCGGCGGACGCGCTCCAGCAGTTCGGCGAGCGGCAGGGCGTCCGCCGGCGGGACCGGCCTGAGCGCCTGCGGAGTGGCGAGCGGTGCTCCGGCCGGCCGGCTCAGCAACGCATTCAACTGCGCGATCCAGCCCCGCCGCTCCCCCTCTAGCCTAGCCAATTCGGCCTGCAACCGCCCTCTCTCGACCTCCGCCGACACCACGTCCTGCTGATTGCCACGCCCCTGGCCGTATCGGCTCTCGGCAACCCGCGCGACGGCGGCGACGGTCCCGAGCAGTTCCTGGTTGATGCGGATTGCTTCGTTCGTCGCGTAGTAGCTCGCGAACGCCGTCTTGATCCGCGCAAAAAGCTCCGTTTCGACGCCCCTCCGCTGATCCGCGGCCGATCCGGCCTCGGCGCCGGCAATCTTCCGCTCCAGCTCGCGCTTGCCCCACAGCGGCACCGTCTGTTCGACCGAGTACTTGACAGTGCCGACGTTCTCGGGCAACGCGGAGCTGCGGGCCGCCCGCATATCCCAGAACTCGGTCTTGAACATCGGATCGGGAAATTTCCCCGCCGCCCCGACCCGCGCCTGTGCCGCCTGAGCATCGAGAGCCGCCGCTGCAAGGCCTGGGTTCAACCGGCGCCCCATGGCCAGGAGTTCATCGACGGTTGCACCCGGCAGACCGCCCGGATCGGCAGCGTCTGCGGATTGGGCCGTTGCGAACGACGGCGAAACGACGGTTGCGAAAATCGCCAGGGCGAGGCACACGAGCGCTGCCCTGCCTTCCAAATGATCAAAGTGCATCCTATTGTTCAACCACCAGAAAAGATCATGGCACGACCTTCGCTGTCGCCACAGGCGCGGACGGTGCCCGACCCACGCAACCTCCCGATGTCTCAATTGTAAAAAAGTGTTTCTCCGTGCCGCGCAGAGCCGATCGACCGGCGCTGGCAGCAGAGGCCGGTTACCGTGCGGGATCCATTCAAGATCGGTGCCGACCGATTTCGTATCTCATCCGCCGGCGCAGCTTCGCCAGCCCAGCTAGAGATGTCGACGCACGTGGACGAGCGGGGCTCGCATGGCTCGGGACCGTGGTCGAGTAGCGCGACGGCGCGGGCGTCTGAACACGATCGCGCGTCCGTGGCACGAGTTAATGGAAGTACTTTCCGATCGTCACCGCGAGCAAAGCCTTCAGTTCATCGTCGGCCCGGTCCGCAACCCGCGCGTGGATGCCGCGACCGATCCTCTGGAAAATGTCCAGTAGCGCCGGATCGAAGTGTGCGCCTCGACCTCGTTCGAGGGTCGTCCACGCATCTTCGAAAGACATCGGCGGCTTGTAGGGGCGCCGCGAGGTCAAGGCATCAAAGACGTCGGCAATCGCGAACACTCGCGCCAACAGAGGGATGCTCTCGCCTTTGAGACCTCGCGGATAACCCGTCCCGTCCCACTTCTCGTGGTGCCCACCGACCACTGCCTCGGCGTCGGCGAGCCATTTCGACCCTCGGACCACATCCAGGCCGTGGCCTACGTGGGTCCTGATCTGCTCGAACTCCGCATCGGTCAGGGCGCCGGGTTTCAGCAGGATCGTATCGCTGACGGCGATCTTGCCGACATCGTGCAGAAAGGCGCCTTTCACCAGCCGGCGCATGTCATCCGGAGGCAAGTGGATCGCCTCTCCGAGGCTGGCCGCGTATAGCGTGACCCGGTAGTTGTGGTGACCCGTCTCGCCGTCCCGCATGGCGATCGCGTTACCGAGAACCTCGAGCATGCTGACGTTGGCATCGAGAAGATCGCGCGAGAGGCCGACGAGCCGTCGGTTGAGCGAGACCATCATCGGGTAGAGGAAGCCGGTGTTGGCGACGATTGCGGCGACACAAACGCCCATCGCCGCCAGGGCCGCTCCGACAAGGCGGCGCAGCGTCGCCTGGTCGACCAGGTATACACCCTCGAAGAAGCCACCACTTCCGCCTGCAATCCCGGCGATGAAGGCGATAGTGCGAACGTAGACTTCCCCGCTCTTGAAGAGCAAATGGTGAGTGGTGGCTCGCGTATCTTCGAGTTCCTGCCGTCCAAGCGCCGGCAACATGAGTGTGGAGAAACCATCCGCGGCCTGTTCTTCCGCGATCACCTTTCCATTCGCGGAATACACGCGTGCGGCGACGAAGTGGCCATCTGCAAGGTGAGCGCGCTCGCGTAATAAATTGGCGAGCGCCGTTTCGATCTCCCGGTGGTCGGCAGTGCCGCCGGCGAAATGAGCCGAGAGTTGCGAGATGAACACTGCCGCCTCGGAGAGAGCGAGCGAGGCGATCGCATGCTCCTTGGCTAGAAGGCCGAAGGTCAGCACCGTTCCGCCGACGACGATGGACAGCGTCACCGCGCTGACGGCCAGAATTCTCGCCAGCTTCCGGTGAATGTCCTGACTCATCCGCGCGCAGACTCCGGCAACAGGCCCGCCCTCCTCGGCAAGTCCCGCGCGCACGCACGAGAGCGGTACTCAACGTCGTGCGGGCGGCCACATTCCCCTGCCACCGACCGTGCCGACAAATCCACAAACGGCCGAGGCGCATCGGAGCGGAATCGTGCAACACCTTTCGGCGCAGTCATTCTCCCGTCAGCCAGACCACAGCCGAATTGCTTTCGGTCGAGGTGAAGACTTTTACTTCCGCTTTTTGATAAATGTCAGTCAGCCGATCTTTCTCGTCGTGCCATCTTGGACTGCCCAAAATAGCGATTCGACCCACCAGATCTCGGTTGCCCATGCAGAACCACGTGCAATCGGATCTCGCACCAGGCTCCCATAACTCCAGTCCTCGCCAGTCCCAATCGGAACTCGTCACCACTCCGATCATCCTCAGCGTAACCAGGTTACCCTCACTCTCCACCTCGATCATGTTCAGCGTCCTCGTCAAACTCGGTCAACGTCTCTTTCGCTCACCCGCGTGCATCGTAGCGATGAAGTGTAACCGGTCGATGTCCGTCGAATGACGGGTGGTAACGAACGAAGGCAAGGAGCAGGTCTTGTTGCCGGCAAGTCAGTAAGAGGAAGGTGTCGCCGAAGGAATTCTTGACCGTGGCGTCGGCCAGCCCACCGTCGAGCGTGGACGCGCCTGGTTGTCGTCAGGCCGATAGGCCTTCAGCACGAAGCGCCGATCCAGGGACGGTCGAGCGCACGCGGCGCCTTGCCTCTCGTCCGACCCTCGGCTCCGGACCGCGTCGCTGTCTCCGCGCCCGAGGTTTGCACTTTGCGGGACGTTAACTATTGCCGGCCTACAAGAGCAGCACGGTATGACCTGCTCAAGAGCCCACGCATGTTCGGCCCGTCGCACAAAATTGCGCTAGACGCCGCCCTGGCGAGCGATGCCTTCGGCGCCTTGGCCGTCCTCTCCGTCTGCCTCTGGCCCTTCTTCTCGCAACGCCGGACGATCCTGCTCATCCAGTCCGCCGGCACCCTGGCCTTTGCGCTCAACTACCTCCTCCTGGACTCGACCACTGCCGCGATCACCTGTGGCGTCTCGATCGTCCAACTCACGGCCGCTGCACTGATCCGGCGCCGCCTCTGGCTACTGGCCGTCTACGCCGCCACCCTGCCTGTCTTCCTCTGCTTGGTTGCGACGACGTGGTGCGGCGTGCCCTCCGCATTGGCCGCCGGGGGCGGGCTTGTTTCCTCTGCCGCCCGGTTGCAGCGCTCGACGGCGGCCATGATGGCCCTCTTCCTCTGCAGCGCCCCGTTCTGGGTCAGCCACGACCTCCTGACCAACTCAGGGTTTGGCCTCGTTGTCGACGCTCTGTCAATCGCTGGAAACGGCTTGGGCCTGCTCAGGTGTCAATGCCGCGTGAACCTCCCTCAGTTGCGCCGCAGTAAAATTCCTAGTCGACTGCGCTGCTCGGTCAGCTGATCGGTTGATCGGGCCTGGGTCTCGCCCCGATGCCGCAGGTACGGCCCGTATGGCTTGAGCAACCGCGCCCGCGGCTTGCGCGGCCCGTAGGCCGGCGGCTCCAGCCCGCGCTTGATGTACTTGCGGACCGTCTTGCGGTCCAACTCCAACTGACGGGGGATCGCCGAAACCGTTAGCCCTTGGCGACGAGGGTCAAAGGATCATCACGAGCTCCCCAAGATCTATCACCGCGGCGCCCTCCCGCCGATCGGGAAGCATCGTCGGCGATCGAAGCGCCGCCGGACCTCCCGAGGCGCGCTCCGGGAGGTCCGGCGTCACACCTGGGGAAAATCCAAACGGCGCTAATGGGGAGATCACTTCGGCGGTGACACGAGTGCGCACTGAATATCGCCAGTGCACATCCTTCTACTTACTGTGCTGCATCATCATTTGCTGATCATTCATCATCTGCTGGAGCATGTCATCCATCAGCTTCTGATGCTCGGCTATCCAGTCCTCGTGTTCCTGCATCGTCATGCCTGAATGCGGTTTCATCCCCTGCATTTGATCCATCGCTTGCTGCATCATCTGCATATGCTCTTGCATGAACTTCTGGCGTTCGGCCGCGTTCGCTTTCTCGGCCTGCTCTTGCTTCGCCTTTGCTGCGGCGAGTTGGCGTTGAAGCTGTTGTTGCACGGGATCCGGACCGGCGAACGCACCCGCAGGCAGGAAACTGACCGCGGCGACAAGGGCGGCGACTGCAAAGTTTGCTTTCTTGATCATGCTTATCCCTCCTGTCCGATACCGCGCCGCCGAGACACTATTCTGACCGTGCGTCAGGGCTTGTCCATAGCGGCCGAATTCGGTTCATCTACCATGGTCGTGCAACCAGTAGGTTTCTTTCAGGTTACAAAGTGTTGCTGAAGAAGGTGGGAGAACGGTCGAAACCACCACAATCCGTCTGCGACAGGCCGTTGAAAAGCTGGCGCCCTCTTCCTTCTTCGATTGAGCGCCCGCCTCCAAGCCACTATCGCGTCGGATCAGCGGGCTGCGCTCAATCGAAGAAGGAAGTTCCGCCTAACAGCCCGTTGACGATGAGGTCGTCGTGTTCATGTTGGTTCGGCAAAGCGCAGAGTGAAACTTCTCGTCTGGGACGGCAGCGGTCTGGTAACTGCTTCGCTTTTCGTCGAGGGCGAAAATGACGACTGCCAGGGCGTCGTCGCGGTGAGCGACGATGAGGGGACGCCCGGCCGCGGGCGGCGGCCTCCTTCGGGGTGCCGGCGCCGATCACCAGGCGCATCTCGATGCCGAGGTTGTGGCCGGCGACGTGGATCAGGTAGCGTTTGTGGACGTTTTCCCCGCCCGCGCAGCCAGGTTCGGGGCATGCCGCCGCGCTTAAGATTGTGGGCTGAGGATCGCTCGACGATCTCGGCCCGTTTTCGTTTCGCCGCCTTCCCGACCTTGGAGCGCAGACGGTTGCGGTTGGCGTGTAGACGGCGTTCCGCGCTTCGGTATCGCCGTGCCAAAGCAGCGGATGCAGTTGTGCAGCGTAGCGGTGACACGCATCACCGCGGATGGCGCCTGTGCCGTGGGATAGTCTCGACCTCGATCTGCAACGTCATCTCCCGCCAGTAAATCATGCTGCGGGAGCTACATGTGGGGCGCGGCGCTATTCGGGTGTCCTCACTAAAGTGGAAACCAGCTATGATGAGCAGTATCGGCAGCGCCAGCTCCACTTCGGCCTACCTAAGCAGAATGCTCAGCCGTTTGGATACCGATTCAAGCGGCAGCATCAGCAAGGACGAGTTTGTCGCAGTCCGGGACAAGGGTACCAGCGAGGATCAGTCCTCCAAACTTAACGATCCGCTTGATTCCACCGGGTCGCTGTCTCTCACCGACATGTATTCAGCCTTCCAGCAAATGTCGAGCCTGATGCAGGCGACCCTGCTTCAGGCTCAGGAAGGGGCGGCCGGCGGCCGTGGTCAGGAACACGGCGGGCCCGACTCGTACGAGATGGTCTCGAATCAAGTGGATGAAATCTGACGGAAGAGTGCTGTTGCGGATTGAACGAACCCGCTGACGCGGGAGTTGGAGCGGGCTTCGCCGTCGGAGGTCCCTGTCTGAGGATTGCGGTTATCGACACCCAATCATCAGACAGGAGGCCCTGTGATGGCTCAGATGACCCCGCTGCGTCGGCGGCTTCTCGACGACATGACGGTTCGCAATCTCTCGCCGGCAACCCAGCAATCCTACGTTTACGCGGTGGCGAAGTTTAGTCGTTTCTTCGGATTGCCGCCGGATCGGCTGGGCGTGAAGGAGGTTCGGGCGTACCAGATCCACCTGGCCGGTCAGGGAATGTCGTGGCCCCATATCAACAGGTGTCGTGCGCGCTGCTACGTTGTTGCACGGATCGGCGGGGTTGCCGTCCGGGGGCTGGCTGGCGTAGGGGAGCGGTCCCTTTTCTGACCGAGGGACGCGTAGCCGTGCCGTTCAAAGCCAATGCCGATCGTCGTCACCACATTGGCCTTTCCGTAACCGACGTGCCAAAAGTGCCGTTCTGGAAAGCGCGCAGAATCAATAGTTTGAGAGCGGCCTCCTTCGGTAAGCTGCTGAACTTACAAGATATTCAGCTTCTCAGCTGGATGTGCGGCACTGGGCGGTCAAGGGTGCCTGGGGGAGCGGGATGGGGTCACCCCGTCGCGTGAGGGGAAGGACTTTGGGCCGGCGATGATGTGGCCCTCGCCTCGGCGGCGATGCGGCTGATGGTTGCGCGATGGACACGGAAGATGCGGGCGACATCGGCGCCGGGCCGCCCGGCGGCGAGCATGCCGAGAATCTCGGACTTCTGCTGCGGCATGAGCTTCGGACGGCGCCCGCCCTTGCGTCCCTGTTCGCGAGCCGCCTTCAGACCCGCACGGGTCCGCTCCCGAACCATGGCGCGCTCGAACTCGGCGAAGGCACCGAGCATCTGCATCATCATGCGCCCCGCCGGGCCGGACGTGTCGATCGCCTCGGTCAAGGAGCGGAAGTCGGCTCCCGCAGCGTCGATCTTCTCCAGGATATGCAGCAGATCCTTGAGCGAGCGCGACAGCCGGTCGAGTTTCCAGACGACGAGCACATCGCCTTCACCCAGCCGGTCGAGCAGGCGATGGAGCTCGGGCCGATCCCAACGTCCGCCGGAGGCCCTCTCTTCGTAGATCCGCGTGCAGCCGGCCGTCTCGAGCGCAGAGACCTGGGCGGCGGTGTCCTGATGGTCGGCCTTCGATACTCGAGCGTAGCCGAACAGCATGCGCGTGTCGTACAAACCTGTTGCCTTCCACCTTGATTTGGCAACCGGATTTCGCGCGTGGCAAGCCCTTGTTTCCGTGGGTCCCGATTTTCCGCTGCACAGACGATCGTTTGTGCGTCGCCGGGAATGGCGATATCGACGACAGCCGTCGGGCCGGCGACGACACTCTGATCATGGGAGCGCAGCAATTCCGGACCCTGCCACCAGCCCGATGCCGATGAAGAAGGGACCGATGAGCCGATGGGAGCATCGATACCTCGGGGATGACCGGTTTCCGGAAATGCTGTCGGCGCTCGAGATCGAGCATTTCTTCACGCTCGACCAAGGCGAACTGGCTTCGGTTCGAGAACGCCGCGGACCCTTGAACCGGCTGGCGCTCGCCCTCCAGATCGGCTTCCTCAAGATGACCGGCCGTACGCTCAACTCGGTCGAGCTCATTCCCCCGGCGATCCTCGATCATCTCGGTCGGCACCTCGATTGCGTACCGCCGCGGATTGCCTCGGTCCGCGCGTTTTATCGCCGGCGCCGACGGACCTTGTTCGAGCATCATGAGGCGGCGCTACGGCTGCTCGGACGTACGGTGGCGAGCCCACATGCCGAGCGCGGGCTGGTGGCCTATCTTCGCCGGGAAGCGGCAGCCGTGTTCGACCAGGCCGACCTGGTGGCGCGCGCCCGCATCTGGCTCGTCGAGCATCATTATCTCGTGCTCCGTGAGCGGGATATCCGGCGGCTGGTGATCGCCGCGCGGCGGCACTACGAGCAAGTCTTGTTCAAGACCATTGCTGCAGCGGTGCCGGCCGAACGTGCAACCTGGGTGTCGCAGCTGCTGGCGCCCGTCGAGGGCGGTAGGATCACCTTGCTCGCGAACATCGTCATGGCGTGGAACACCCACCACCTCCAGGCGGCAATCGACTTGGCGCCGGGCGACCATGCCGACGACATACTCAGCCGGCTTGCGCCAATCGGGCACAAGCACATCAACATGCGCGGCATCCTGACGTTCGATCTCACCCGCTACGGATCGAGCCTGCTTCACCGAGCGCCACAAGCCGCTCAGGACCGTGCATCGAGCTGAAAAGCTGAGTCTCTCGTGATATCAGTGTCTTAGCCCAATAGCCCCAACCTACCCCGCTGAAATCACACACTTTCCAGAACGGCACTTTTGGCACGTAGGTTACGGAAAGGCCAGCTTGCGCAGCGCGGCGACCAGGGCGACCTTGGGCAGCTTGCCGCGGCCGATCAGGCGATCGTAGAAGGCCGCGAGCCAGGGATTGCGGCGCACGGCCGTGAGCAGCGGCATCCACAAGGCCGCCCGCAGGCGGGCGTGGCCGATCGGACAGAGGCCGGCCCTCTGGCCGCGGCGCTTGCCCGATTGCTTGAGGCCGGGCACCACGCCGACGTAGGCGGCCAGCGCCGCCGCATTGCGGAAACGGCCGAGATCGCCGAGTTCGGCGATGAGGCGGGCTGCGGTGTTGGTGCCGATGCCGTCGATCGAGGTCAGCAGCGCGCCGACCTCGTGATCATCGAGTTGGCGGGCGATGTCGCCGTCCAGCTCCCGGATGCGCCGGCGCAGCAAGTCCAGGTCCTGGCAGGTGTGACCGACCTGGATGCGGTAGGCCGGACCATGATGCCGGCCGACCGAGAGCTCGGCCGCCGCGATCAGCGCCGCGGCCAGGTCGGGGCCGACCTTGTGGACGCCGTCGTAGACCAGGTTGGCGAGACGTCGCGGCATAGCACCGGCAAAGGCTCGAGCGTTCGGGTACTCGGCCAGCAGCGTGCACGCCAGCATGCTGTCCAGGCTCTTGACGTGGCGGGTGAACTCGGGGAAGCCGAGATCGACCAGGCGATGCAGCTGACGGACACGGTCGCCGAAGTCGGCGACCAGGCGGTCACGATGCCGGACCAGTTCGCGCAGTTCGTCGGTGGCAACATCCGGCAGCCGGGTCGCGGCCGGCCGCTTCTGGGCGCCGAAACGGGCAATGCCGAGCGCGTCGATGGAGTCGGTCTTGGTGCGCTCCAGATCCTCGCCGGCGAAGCGCCGGGTGCGCAACGGATTGAGCAACGCCACCGCGTAGCCGTGCGCCGCCAGCGCGGCGAACAGGTTGCGCCAGTAATGCCCGGTCGCCTCCATCGTCACCAGGGCGACCGGCGCCTGGCCGAGCAGAGCGAACAGCTTGGCATAGCCGGCCGCATCCTCGGTAATCCCGGCGGGTTTGAAGGCCACCGTGCCGTCGGCGGTCACCGCCGCCACGACGTGACTGTCCGATCCGACATCGATACCGACATAGCGCATGCTGATCCCGACCTCCTGATCCGCCGGGGAGCCTCGCCACAGGCGTCCATGCTCACGCTTGTCCATGCGAGGACGACGGTCGAGGCCGCGCCTCCGGATACCGTTCGAGCCCGGGACGCCGGGCGAGGGCGTCGATCTCATGCACGAGGATGCTGCCTCATCCGACCTCCGACGACCCCCTCCCAGCTACCGTCCAACCCGCTTGAAATGGGGGTCGGCCGATGAGTGGAAGTCATACAATCGCCTCTCACGCGCCCGCGCCCAACTACCCGGCAGCGTTCCGGTGAAATCCTTCGTGGTAGACGACATCGACCACAGCCCCGCTCGGGACGGGGTCCGCTAACCGAACCGTAAAGCGACCGGTCGCGCTTCTGAACTTAGATCTCGTCTGCCACATGATGGGTGGCCTCTCGTCGGCGATGACCTGGCCGTCCGGCGACATGACGACGACGTGGACGTGCTTGCCGTAGCGGGGAAAAAACGACGCGCGGGTGCCGAAGATCTTGCCTCTGATGACGGTTTCGTCGTCCTCGGCGTCGAAATAAACATTAACATATTTGACAGGAGACCGTGCGCCATCGTCGATCCTGACATCGACGGCGCCGGACTCCGTCAGATCAACCCGGTTCGCTGCACAGGACGCCAAGGCAAAGGAAACCGCACATGCAAGGACTACAGACACGATTTTCATGTTTCACCTTTACACTCAGATGCTGGATTCGTTGTATTCAAGGCCGTCTTCATAGGACGGCCGCTCGGTGACTCGCGTCCTTATGCTCCGGCTTTGGCTGTGAAATGCCCTTGGCCTCCTCGTCCTGCTCGACCGCGAACCACTTGTAGATCGACGGGATCACCACGAGGGTGAGGACGGTCGCCGTGATCAGCCCACCGACCACCACGGTGGCCAGCGGCCGCTGAACCTCGCTGCCGGTACCGGTCGCGAACAGCAGCGGGACCAAGCCGATCATCGCTGCCGTAGCGGTCATCAGCACCGGCCGGAACCGTAGGCAGCCACCCTCGATCGAGGCCTCATCAATCGAGCGGCCTTCCCGAACAAGTTGATCGAGGTACGTGACGAGCACCATGCCGTTGCCGACGGCGATCCCGAACAGCGCGATGAAGCCGACGGACGCCGGAACGGAGAGATTCTGTCCGGTGATCCACAGGCCCACAATGCCACCGACAAGTGCCAGCGGGATGTTCAGCATGATCAGGCCGGCGCTTTTCAAGGAGCCGAAGTTCATGAAAAGCAGGAAGAAGATCAGCCCTAGGGTGAGCGGGATGACGACGGCGAAGCGTGCGTTCGCCTCTTCCTGCAGCTCGAACTGGCCGCCCCACTCGACGAAGTATCCCGGTGGAAGCTGCAGTTTCTCTACAACGACCTGCTTGCCCTCGGAGACGAACGAGCCGATGTCGCGGCCGCGGACGTTCGCCTGGACAGTGGCGAACCGCTGGTTGTTCTCACGCGTCACTTGGCGGGGGCCGATGACCTCCTCGATCACAGCAAGCTGCGACAGCGGCACAATTTCGCCCCGGGGCGTGCGCATGATAATCTGGCTGATCGCTTCCAGGGTCGCTCGCGACTTCTCGACGTAGCGCACGACGATGTCGAAGCGGCGCACTTCTTCAAACACCTGTCCCGCCTGACGCCCGCCGACCGCCGTGCTGAGGACCGCCTGCACGTCATCGACATTCAGTCCGTAGCGGGCGATGGCATTGCGGTCGATGACGATCCGAAGCTGAGGCGCGCCGGTCAGCTGGTCGCGCTGCACGTCGCTGGCGCCGCCGATGCCGCGTACTAGCGCTTCCAATTCGGCCGACTTTGCCTGCAGGACATCCGAGTCGGGTCCGAACAGCTTGACGGCAAGCTGCGCGCGCGTGCCCGTCAGCAGCTCGTCGACAGCGGCGGCAATCGGCTGGGTGAAGTTGAACTGCGCCCCGGGGAAATCCTCGAACGCTTCCGCCATCTTCGCGTACAGCGCATCCGGACTGTCGGCCGTCGACCATTCCTCCTGCGGCTTGAGCGCGACGAACGCCTCGGCGTTGTTGATCGGATCGGCGTGGGCGCCGACCTCGCCGCGTCCCACTCGGGTAACCACCCGAGTGACCTCGGGAAACGACGTCATCAGCCGCTTTTCGAAACGGATGATGGTATCGCGGGCCTCTTCCAGGGAGATGGAGGGCGCCATGGTGACCCTGACCAGCAGGTCTCCTTCGTTGAGGCGAGGGACGAATTCCGATCCGATCCGCGGCAGGACCAGTCCGCCCACCACCAGCATCGCGACCGCCAGGGCGATGGCCGCGCGACGGTGGCCGACGAAGTAGGTGACGAGCGGTCGATAGGCCCGCAGCAAGCGTCTGACGACCCACGGTTCGTGGTGGGTTGTCATCTTCTCTGCCGCTCGGAGCTTAGGCCGCCGCATGAACAGTTCGGCGAAGACGGGTGTGGCGATGGCGGCGAAAACAAGCGATCCGAGCATGGCCAGAGCCAGCGTGTAGGCGAGTGGCCGGAAGGTCTTGCCTTCAACGCCCTGCAGCGTGAACAGGGGGATGAAGACGACGATAATGATGATCAGCGCGAAGGCGATCGGTCGTAGCACTTCCGCCGCGGCACGGGCGACGATCTCGCGTTTGCTTTCGGCCCAGTGACCCGACTTCAGCAGCCTGTCGATGTTCTCGACGATGACGATCGAGCCATCGACCAGCAGGCCGATGGCGATCGCCAAGCCGCCCATCGACATCAGGTTGGCCGAGATCCCCAGCACGTTCATCGCGAGAAAGGTGAAGGCGATGCAGAACGGGATCGACAGGGCGACGACGAGAGAAGGCCTTGCCGCACCGAGAAAGACGAAGAGGACGAGCGAGACCAGCACGATCCCCTCGATCAGGGCGTTGGTCACCGTCTCGATGCATTTCGCCACCAGGACCGATTGATCGTAGTAGGGAACGACGACGAGGCCTTCCGGCAGCTGCGCGTTGATCTCGGCAAGGCGCCGCTTCACGTCCTTAATGACCGTCGACGTGTTGGTGTCGATCAGCTTCAGCACCAGTCCGGCGACGGCTTCACCGCGGCCATCCAGCACCGCCAGGCCCTGCCGGGGTGCGCCACCGACCCGGACCTCCGCAACGTCGCGGACGTAGATCGGCGTGCCGTCTTCGACCTTGACGACAATCTTTTCGATGTCCGCGATGCTGCCGGCCAAGCCGACGGATCGGACTACCAAGAGTTCGGCGTTCCTGACGATGGACTGGGCGCCGGCGTTCGCGTTGTTGGCGCTGATCGCGTCGGCGACCTCGTTGATGGTGATGCCGTAGCGCAGAAGCGCGTCGGGCTGAACCATGACCTGATACTGCTTTTCCTCTCCGCCGAGCGAGAGGACCTCGGTGACGCCGGGGACTGTCTGCAGGTTGTACTTGATGATCCAGTCCTGGGCCTCGCGGACCTCCCTCAGGTCTCGCGTGCCGGTCTCGTCGGCGACGAAGAAGAACAGGATCTGCCCGAGGCCGGTGGTGGTCGGGCCCATCTCCGGTTCACCGAACCCCTCCGGGATCTCCTCGCGGGCGAGCTGCAACCGCTCGCCCACGAGCTGCCGGGCGAAGTAGATGTCGGTGCCGTCCTCGAAGTAGATGTTGACCACGGAGAGGCCGAAGTTGGAGGTGGAGCGGATCTGCTTCAGGTTGGGCAGGCCGTTCATTGCCACTTCGACCGGGAAGGTGACGTAGCGTTCCACCTCTTCGGGAGCGAGCCCCTCGGTTTCGGTGAAGACCTGGACCAGCGCCGGCGTCACGTCGGGGAAGGCGTCGACCGGCAGGCTTCGGAAGCTGGCCAGTCCAGCGCCGATCAGTCCGATGACGAACGCGACGACGAGCAGCCGGTTGGCGAGCGTCAGATAGATGAAGTGCTTCATCAGTGTGCGTGCCCGTCGCCAAAGGTTGCTTTTGCCATTTGCGCCTTGAGCGTGAAGGCACCGGTCTGGGCGTAGCGTTCGCCCTTCTGCACGCCGTCCACGATCTCGACGAAATCGCCGTTGCTGCTGCCGGTTCTGACCGGGCGCGGCACGAAGCCTTCGTCGGTGGCGACGAACACCACCGTCTCGCCTTCGTGCGTCTGCAGCGCCGTCTTCGGCACGCGGACACGCGCCGTCTTGCTGTCGACCGCGATACGGGCGGTGACGAACGATCCGGGCCGCAGGCGCCTCGAGGCGTTGTCGAGCACGGCCAGCGCCCGCGCCGTCCGGGTCTCTTCGCCGACGTTGGGCGCGACGAACCGGATCTCTCCGATCGCCGCCTCAGCCTCCGGCAACGCCACCGACACCTTCTGGCCGATGCCGACCCGCCCCAAGTCCTTCGGATAGATGCTGATGTTCAGCCAGACGGAGCTCAGGTCGGCGATCACGAAGGCGGCGGTTTCTTCGCCGATGCGCTCGCCGAGGGTGGCGTGGCGCTCGACAACGACGCCCTGAAACGGCGCCAGCAATGGAACGATCGTCAGCTCCGACTCGGGCTGGCGTGGCAGTCGGTCGATGTACGCGTCATCGAAGCCGAGCGCATGCAGCTTCTGCTCGTTCGACCGCTTGTCGATCTCCGCTTCGGCCAGCGCCTGTTTTGCTTCGAGATACTCCTGCTCGGACGTGACCTTGGCGCGCCATAGCCCGTTCTCGCGTTCGAAGTTGGCGCGCGCCAGGGTCAGCCGTTCGACGGCGGACAGGTAGCCCGCCTTGGCTTCGGCCAATTCGCGACTCTGCATGAGGGCCAGCCGTTCGCCCGCCCGCACCGGATCGCCGAGCGACTTGTCGACTCTGATGACGACTCCTGGCACCCGCGGCGTCACGTGGGCGAGCCGGTCGCCGTTGAAGGCGATCTCAGCCGGAAGATCGATGAACACGTCCAGTGCTCCGGGTTCGGCGGTTCCTACGCCGATGCCGAACTCCCGCAACTGTTCGGGAGAGAGCTTGACCCGTTCGGCGTGGCCTTCGTCTTCGTGACCATGACCGTCGGTCCCTTCCGCCGGCCCGTGGCTTGTCTCCCCGACGGCCTTCTCATCATGCGGCTTGTCGTGCGCGTGGCCGGCGTGGTCGTCATCGTGGTCGGGCGGCTCACCGGTGTTGCTGGCCGAAGCTGGCGTCCGATGAGTGTCACCGGCCTCCGCCAGATCAGCGAAGGGGCCGAGAGCCATTGCGCCCCCGATCATCACGAGAGCGGTTATCGTGCGGAGAATGCGGGTCATGTCGTCTCAGCCTCCGGTAGTCGATGACTGCGCCGCCTCGACCGGGCGAGCGATGAGCCGTTCCAGGTCGGCGAGAGCCTTGGTCAGTTCGGATCGTGCTTCAACGCCCTGGACCTGCGCCTCGAACAACGTTCTTTGGGCGTCGAGCAGGTCGATCAGGCTGAACTTGCCGGCCTGGTAGCCGACCGTCGTCGCGCTGAAGACCGACTGCGCGGCCGGGATGATGCGCCCATCGAGACTGCGCACCGAGATCTCCGCCCGACGGACGGCGTCGTAGGCGGCCCGGAAGTCGGCCCGTTGGCGGGCCACGAACGCGGCTCGTCGCCGCTCCGTCTCGGTTCTGCGCGACGTTGCCGCGGCGATGGCGCCCTGGTTGCGATCGAACACCGGCAGCGGGACGGACAATCCGGCAACGAACGCGTAGTCGTTGTTCTCGGCGAAGCGGCGTGCGCCGAAGCTGGCGGTCACATCGGGGAAGGTTGTCGCGCGAGCCAGATCGAATTCCGCCTTACGCAGCGCGATCTCGTCCGACCAGCGAGCCGCTTCAGGAGCGCCGGCCAGAAGCGTTTCCAGCGTTTCCGACGGCGGCAGTCCCGCTTCAGCTGGGCTGTCTTCTTCCGCCCAGCCAACCGGTAAGCTCGCATCGCCCCAGAGCGCCGACAGCGCGGCCCGCGCCGTCGACAGCTCCTGTTCGGCCCTGAGCGCCTCCGCGCGAGCCGCCGACTTTACCACCGCGATCCGGGTCCCTTCGACGGGTGAGACCTTGCCGGCCTGGACACGCGCGTCCACAGCAGCCGCTAGACTGTCGGCCAGGCCCGCCAGCTCGTTGGTCAGGTCCACCTTCCGCTGAACCGCAACCAGATCGGCGAACGCCTTGCGGGTGGACGTGATCAGGTCCAGCCGCGTCGTTTCGTAGTCCCAGCCGGACATCCGTCGTTCGTAGTCGGCCGCCGTGGCCCGCCGCCGGATCTTGCCGGAGAGGTCGATCGGCTGCGCCAGGGATACCGTGTACTCGGCGGTTTCGAAGTTCTCCTGATCGCCCGTACCGCCGAAGTTCTCCGCCTCGCCGATCAGCTCGGGATTGGGCCACAGCGATGCCTGCCGAGCATCGCCTTCCTTGGCACGGACGGCTTCCGCCGCGGCCGCCAAGTCAGGATTGCTTGCGAGAACCCGCTGGATCGCCGTGTCCAGCGTAATGGTACCTTCCGATCGAGCCCGACCGCCTACGGCTGGCGGGGTACGGTCATCCTGGGCCGGCTGGACCATCGCTGTGGCCGGGGGCAATCCGAGCGTCCGAGGTGGTGGCAGCGAAGGGGTGCCACGGATCGGTGAAGCACAGCCCGTTATGACCGGCGCGATGGCGCCCAGCAAAGCGAAAAGCAGCCGCGGCATGAAGTCCCATCCTGATACAGTGAGACCGGAGCGAGGACGCGATCGCGGCCTACGCTATCGTGAGTCTGCAAAGTCAGGTGGGTTCAGATCAGGAGACGGGTGCTGCGCAGCAAACCCAAGCGCGGGTCTTCAGTATTGATATAGAAAGAAGAATAGTCGCCGTGCGAAAGGGCAGCTGCGCCTGCGGAATACGCAGAGAGTGAAGTGAGCGCGTTGTTTTCGCTGGGTGGACCCGTGGGCAAAATTGTCTGAGGCGCTTCGCCTCGCTTGCTCGACAGTGTCGGGGATGGGTCCGCCGGAAGATGACGATCCGTGCACCCTTCGCAACAGGGTGCAGCAAACTCGGCAACACCGCCTTCATGAATGGCTGCTGGATACTGACACGAGCCGGAGGCGGCAACCTCAACGATAGTCCGACCGTCCTGCTCGCTGCAAATGACGAGCGACAACGCCTTCCCAGGCTGCAGAGCCACGTACGTCAGCACGAGCAGCAGCCCGATGAATACGCGAAGGGACCTGGGAAATCTCACCAGCATGGCCCTGTTTTACGTGCAGATGCTCCCGAAAGCAACCGAGCCTGATGGCTCTCCCACGGTTGACCCTCTAGTCGGTCCAGAGTGTATGGTCATTGTCGGGACACGAGACGCGGTAGAGGACAGGGGCATGGCTGACGGTTGCGGGGACTCGTGCGGGTCGGAGAACCTGAGCCACGCTGCACCCGCGTATCGACGGGCGCTTTGGATCGTCGTGCTGCTGAACTTGGCGATGGGAGTGGCCGAGATGATCGGCGGCTTCCTCGCCGGTTCGCAGGCGCTGAAAGCCGACGCTCTCGATTTCCTGGGCGACGGCGTCATCACCCTGTTCGGACTCCTCGCGATCGGCTGGAGCCTGAGCTGGCGAGCCCGAGCCGCGCTGATCCAGGGCGTGTTCCTGGCCGGCTTGGGAATCGGCGTCCTCGCCGCAACCACCTATCGCGTCTTCGTCCTGCATGCACCCGAGGCGGACGTCATGGGGATCTTCGGCATGATCGCTCTCGCGACCAACGTCATCGCCGCCTGGATGCTGGTGCCGCACCGCAAGGGCGACGCCAACGTTCGCGCGGTCTGGCTGTTCAGCCGCAACGACGCGCTCGGCAACATCGCGGTCGTAATCGCCGCCGGGCTGGTCGCTTGGACGAACACACCCTGGCCCGACCTTGCCGTCGCCGCCATCATAGCCGGGCTCTTCCTGCACTCGTCCTGGGAAATCATCGCCCACGCGCGTGCCGATCTGAACCGCGCGGCTGTGCCCTCCACCGGCGGGTAGTTGCACCGGCATCTCCTATGGGGAGGCGGCGTTGCGCGCTTGTCGGCCGTTCACGGCCTGGCCGAGATTCCTGATGATCCCGCAGGCACCTGCCCGGTGCTCCGGATTCTGCCGGTCGTTGCACATCTGGCGGATGTCGCGCAACTGCCGCTGCAGGTGCTGAAGCGCGCCGACCTGCTGAGCGATCCGAAGTATCTGCAGATCCAGGAGGGCGAACACCGCGCGGCAGTCGGTCTCAGGCTCGCCCCGGCAGCCGAGCAGCACCCGGATCTCCGCGAGCGCCATTCCGAGAGAGCGGCAGTTGCGGATGAACACCAGGCGCGCGGCATCCTCGGCCGTATAGAGCCGGTAGTTGCCGCTGCTGCGCTCGGGCCTGGGCAGCAGCCCCTCACGCTCATAGAAGCGAACGGTTTCGACCTTGCAGGCCCCTCGTTTCGCCAGCTCGCCGATTTTCACGTCGCTCCTCCGTCCACTCTCCAGGCCCTCTTGACTCTGAAGTTGGTTCAGGGTGTTGCCTGACAAGGGCACGGTTTCCGGGAACGAGGAGGGCGCATGGTAGGCGTGCGAGGATTGGTGCTGACCGTAGCGATCGCCTCTGTCTCCTGCGCGCCGCAGGCCGATGCGCAGCAGGCGCCGAGGCCGGATACGAATCCCTGGTCGCAATGCTGTGGCATGGGACAGTGGCCGATGGGACCCGACGAGATGGGGCCTGGGATGACGGGGCGCGGCGGCATGGGCGGGATGGCCGGCAGCATGCCGCGGCACCGTCAGGCGATGATGTCAGGGGTGCCGGCGCCGTACGACAGCCTCGCCAATCCGCTGCCGCGCACGCGCCAGACCCTCGATCGCGGGGCAACCGTCTACGCCGAAAACTGCGCCTCCTGCCATGGCCCGACGGGCCGAGGGGATGGCGAGGCCGGACGCGAACTTTCCCCGCCGCCCGGCAATCTCGCGTGGCTGTCCCGGATGCCGATGGTTCGCTGGGATCCCTTCATGTACTGGGCAATCGCGGAAGGAGGCATTGAGTTCGGTACCGCCATGCCGGCGTTCAAGGAGACGCTGTCCAAGGATGACATCTGGGCCGTCATCGCGTACATCCAGGCCCGTCTGCCGCAAGCCGCGCAAACGATGCCATGATTGGCGGCTTCGGAGGGCTGTTCGCCGCCGTTCCCGCCTAATTCGCGCTTTGCCGGTACAGCATGTAGTTTCGGAATCAGCTGGGAGACTGGCGCGGGAAGCCGTAGTCCCTCAGCGAGCTTCACTAAGAGCCCAGTGCGTAGCGTGCGCTCACCCTCACATAGCGCGCTTTGCGGCGTCCGGATTGAAGGCACCGCCAAGTCCGTAATTGGCGAAATCCGACTTTTCATAACGCCCGGTTCCGCGGGCTACCCGAGGATCGTCCGGCGCGTCTGCGGCTGCCGAGCGCGCCGGGCGCAGCTCGACTGCCGCTCTCGTCCTCCCCGGTCACTTCGACCAGGGCTTCTCTCGTGCCGCCGCGAGACGGGCACGCTGTTCCGGAGAGTAACCGATCCACACCGAGCGCTTGGACGTGATCAGCCACCGCCCGGCCGCCGCCGGGATCCTCATCGGCAAGCCGAGCCGGCGCAGGCCGTCGCCGCATTCGCCGACGAGCCGCTCCAGGCTCGTCGTCATCCGCGGACGGTCGACCCAAGGCGCCAGATCGAGCGACGGCTCGTAGCGCCAAGCGCCCAGGTCCGCCCGGAAGCCCGGCCGATCGGAACGTCCGGCCCCCTGCTGCACACCCCGGCGGTACGCCTGTTCGGCCACGCGGGCCATCAGCTCGAGGATGTCCTTGCCGTCGCGGCCGGCGAGCGAGGAAAATCGCCCGTCACCGAACCCCTTCGTCATGTCGGTCATGCCGTGTCCCTCCCGATCCGAGCGCACTGCGTGAACCCGTCGTTTGCGCACCACCTCCGATTTCGGGGACGAGAGCACCGAGGATACCAGCGGGGGCCGCCCGGCGCGACCGGCGGCTGCCGGTTGGTCGGGAGCGGGCACCACCTGTGGCACGCCGATCACCTTCGTGGATCCGGCAGCTCGGATGCGACGATATCGCGCGTTGCGGAGGGCGGCGCTGGGCGAATCGCCAGCCGGCAATGTCACGCATGATAACGTCCTTTATCATGGGGAACATTCCGGGGACGGCGGACCGGAGCCCTGGTGTGATAGGATCGGGCTTCGGCGACGTTGAGGGCGGTTCAGCAGGCGCTGACAGGTATTCTGACGCGGTGAAACAATGGCTACGCGTAGGCCCAGCAGAAACGATGCCCGCTACAGAAAAGAATGGATTGTCAGCGCCCCGAATTGTGTTGCCCCGATCCATTTGTCCGACATGCTTGCTTTCAGGGTATTTGCGTCGTCCTCAAAATTAACACAGACAATTGACTGGAAGAGAGGATCGTCAATCCTCTGAAAGGCATCTACCACGAATTGCTGCGCCCGCTCGTCGAGACAACCAAATCCTGTATCCAAAATCATCATCCGTGGATTCCGCGTTACGTCTGCCAGCAGAATCTTAAGCGCTATGTCAATAACGGCCAGTACTGCTTCGCTGCTACCCAAGAGATTGAATGGGAGATAAAAAGTCCGCCCGTCCGGGACACGGACGTCTACACTGAAGACGCCGGTCCGCCTGAATCGGTAGCCGAGTAGGGAAGTCATGAACAGCTCATCCCGCAGCGAGTCCCATATTGCGTGTTCTGGCACGGCCAGATCTTCAGCTAAAGAACGCATCGTATGACGAAGCAAATTCTTTGAGCGACCTCGTTTCGAGCTTAATTGGTCGTCGAGCGTCACGATATTGAAGAGGGAGCGGGGCCAATGAGCTGCGACATTGCCATTCACTTCAACATGAATTCGCTGACCGGAGGACGACCGTCTGCCAGGAAGCTGTTGCACTTGCTCGCTTAAGCGCACGGTCGTCAAACTGTCTGCGATGGCAGATCCTACTTCGATCACCGCGTTCGAGCTGCCTTTGCAGAATTCGAAACGTCGCGCAAAGCGCCGGTAGCTATTTCCTCCTGAGAGAGCTGCGAGTGCTTGGCAAAACGTAGACTTCCCGCTTGCATTTGCACCGAAAATCACATTGTGGCGTCCGAGTTTGACCTCTCGCCTGTTGCCGAAGATACCGACGTTCTCTAGTACGACTTTGGTGATGCCGTTCTGCAAGTGGTTATCAGCATTCGCGACCCTGGAAAAAACCCATTCTTCATGCTGTGTTTTCCAACGGTGTAGTTCCTGGATCGTATGGCGACTGGCATTGTCGTCGATGAGTTTGCCATGCGTTTGGCACATCCATATTCCGTTGCGTTCACTGGACCGCTCCTGCGGCGACATTGTAGCGTCGTATCTAGGACCGGTTACTGATGCGGCGGTGATGTGTGCGGCAACGCCAACCATGCTCAGCCCGGACTTTCTGTCGTCGGATGGACCAACAGTGAGATGACCACAACCGGGAAAGGCGCAGATGAAGCCTGCGCGATGCGCCAAGAGGTCCTTTACGGCCTGCGAGAAGTCGTCTCTGGTTGGAGTGGCGGGCGGCAGTATCATGTGTTCCTTCGGTAAGGGTTAGATTGAAATCCGCTCAACTTCGTCCAGCGTGATCTCATCGCCGGTGCGATCGTAGAGCTTGGTGGTGCGCGGGCTTTCGTGCGCCGCCATCGCCTGCGCGTTTTCCAGCGTGCCGCCGGCTTCGAGATAGGCGGTGATGCCGGTGGCGCGAAAGGTGTGACAGCCGACCTTGATCCGCATGCCGAGTTCGCTGGCGCGGCGTTGGATCATGCGCCAGGCATCGACGCGGTTCATCGGCTTGTCGGTGAGCGCGCCGGTGCGGCTGGCGGCGGAGCGGAAGAGGGGAGCCTTGCCGTCCTCGCGGATGCCGGCCGCCTCGATGTAGGCGTCGAGGTAGGCTTCGAGATTGTGGTGCGCCGGCATCTCGTGGCGCTTGCCGCCCTTTTCGTGCAGCCGCACCCACCAGCGCTTGCCCGCGGGGTAGTAGTCCTCGACCCGCATGGCGACGACGGCGCCGATGCGGGCGAAGGCGAAGGTCATCACCGAGATCAGCGCCCGGTCGCGCCGGCCGACCAGGGTCGACGTGTCGATGCTGTCGAGCAGCGCGCGCGCCTGTGCGGCCGTCAGCACCGTCGTCTTGCCGCGCTTGACGACATGCTTCGGCCCGTGCACCGACGTGGCCGGATTGACGGCGACCACCTGGCCGGTGACCAGCCAGTCGAACAGCATGCGGATCGCCGCCAGGTGCTGCTTGACCGTCGGCTTCGCCATCGAGCGCTGCAGGCCCTCGATGTAGGCGGCGACGTGCAGCGGCTCGATGTCGGCCAGCTCGCCGATGCGGTGCCGGTCGCACCAGGCGAAGAAGCGGCAGCAGGCGCGGTAGTAGGCCTCGCGGGTGTTGGCGTTGCGGATGGTGGCGGCGAAGAATTCGAGGAAGCGGCGCGCCGCCCGCTCGCCGGCGTTGGCGACGATGGCGGGGACGGTGGCCACCGGTCCGCCGACCGGCGTCGCGGCATAGGGTGCGGGCGCGGCAGGCAGGCCGGGAAGGGCAAGGGGGCTGGTCCCAGGGAAGATCGGGTCACCGTCCATCTCCAGCCTCCACAAGGTATTCCGCCGGCCGGAGGATGCGCACCCCGCGCCAGGGGTGCAGCACGAGCAGGTCGGCGTCGCCGCTGACGATCGCGCCGGCACCGGCGGCGAGCGCGAGCTCCAGGTACTTGTTGTCCTTGGCATCGCGGCAGTCCGTCACGCGCTCGGTCGGCTGGAACCAGACCGCCTGGCCGCACAGGGCGTCGAGGATGCGCGCCCGGCGTCCCACGGACACGGCCGCGGCGAAGCGCGGACGCTCCAGCACGGCAACGATCTCGGCCTCCACCTCGGCCGAAAGGGCGAGGACGTCGATCTCCTCCGCGCGCAGGAGCGCCCGCTCGGGGACGCTGTCCGCGCGCAGGGCGGCGCTGACCACGGCCGAGGCGTCGAAGACGATCAAGCCGCGGGGTCGCCGCGGCGCTCAGCGTTGTAGGCCGCGAGCTCGGCGCCGACGTCGGCGTCGGTGAGGCCGGCGGCGCGCGCCTCGGCCTTGGCCTCGGCGATGGCTCGGGCGAGCTCGCTCGGGCCGGGGCGCGGGTTGAGGACGCGGCTGACCAACCGCCCCATGGCGGCGCGGGTGCGCGCATCGGCCATCGCGGCAGCGGCGTCGGCCTCGACCTCAATGGTGACGGGGACGGTGTCGGGCATGTGCCGAAGCATACCGGAACTAGCCGTACCTGGGCAAGCTATTAGCGCAACATAACGTCCTTTATGTTGCGCTATAATTGGGCCGGCGAGACAGAGAGCGGCTACGCCAGCATTGCATTCAACGCATGCATCGAGTGCAATAGGACCTATGCAGTCGGCCGAGACCAGCATGGCCACGCTCACGATCCGCAATGTCGATGCGGCTCTAGAGGAGCCCCTGCGCGTTCAAGGCCAAGACCAAACTCGGCCAGCTGCTCGACCGGGTCGAAGCCGGCACATCTCGGATCCCTAGCCTCGGCTTCATCAAAAGTGAGTCAGAGCCCCGTTTGCCTGCCAATTGACAGATAAATTCTAGTTTACAATGGAGCCGCACGCTGGTGTGCCCCGCCGATTCCCATCCCAAGGGACAACCCAACGGTAGCTGAAGCACGCATATGCAGTGCCAACTCGTTCTGCCGTCCTGTTGGGTTGATGCGTCAAGGCTGGAAGCGGCGATCCGAAGCGCCGGCAATCCGCACGGACATGACGTTTTCGAGGTCAGCGTCCACTTTCCCGTCGGTTCCAAACTCATGATCGACGCCGCGATCCGACTGCTGTCGCTGGCCAACCAGCTCGCATATTCCACTCGTCGCGTGCGGCTTCACTTCGACGAGGGCGAGTCGGGGACGATGGGTTACCTGAATCGCGTCGGCTTTTTCGACCATCTGACTCCAGCCATTGAGGTCACCCCACACCGGCCTTTCTACTCAGGCGCTGAGCTCTATCGGGGCGGCAACACGGGCCTGGTCGAAATCGCTCGCATCAATAAGGACGAGCGTGACAACGGACTGCCGACACGCCTCACGGATGCTCTCATGCGATCCTGCGGCTCAAGACAGGATGCGGCCGAGCTTGAGGGCGCAGCATGGACCATTTTCGCCGAGCTCATCGACAACGTCTTCTCCCATAGCGAAACGCCCCTAGACGGCTATGCGGCCCTGCAGGTCTACAAAAACGGCGATCGGCTAATGGTCGCCGTGTCGGACAGCGGTCTTGGTATCATGCAGACGCTCCGCCCATCGCTTCAAACCGAGTTTCCCCGCCTCGTGGTTCTTTCCGATCTGGAGCTGTTAGTCGAGGTCTTCCGCCAAGGATTATCGCGTCACGGGACTGACCGAGGCTGCGGGCTAAAGGGCAGCGCAGCGAAAGCGATGAAATTCAATGCCGAGCTTGACGTGCGACTGCCATCACAGCGGATCCACCTGACACCGGCCCGAGGGGTCTATCAAGCCAACACGGCCTACTGTTACGATCACCTACCCCTGCTGTGGGGAACGCATATCGGCTTCGTCTTCTCCCTTGGGTCTTGAACCTCGCCGGCGAATCTGCTTCAATGAATCCGCTTAACGAGGTGGTCGGTGATCGCTCTGCGAGATTTCATGGACGAGGCGGAGGGATGGGGCCGTGCAAGCGGCCGCGAGGTCTATCAGCGCCTGCTTTACTACGTGGAAGAAAACCCCGGCGTTATGGTGTTCAGGGTTTCGATGAAAGGAGTAAAGCGGATCGACATCTCCTTCGCCTCGGAGACCGTGGTCGAATTGGCGAAGCGGTTCCGTGGGACTAAAGGTTTTTGCTTTGTCGATCTCACGGACCCGGACTTGATCGAAAACTGGGAGGCGGCGGCCGCTAAGAAGGGGCAGCCCATGTTGATTTGGCGCGGTTCGGAAGGCCGTGTGATCGGCGTCGAACCGAGTCAGGGGAATCGCGAGGCCATGGCGTTTGCGTTGGGCCGACAGCAGATTCGTGCAGCACAGTTCGCGGAGAGCGTACCGGGCATGTCGATCGCCAATGCGAGCACGAAATACAAGCAGCTCTGGGAGCAGGGCTTTCTCCTGCGGCGCGAGAGCGTTGCCGATAGCGGAGGCGTCGAGTTTGTGTACAGCCGGATTGGCTGATTTTTTTTTCGGCGCCGTTCATCCGCTTCATTGAACGGGAATTTGCTCTCGGTCGCCGCGCGCGGCGCGACCGGTAACTGTCAGACCGCGCGAGGAGGTTGAGATGTACATCGATCGACGACTCACGCTGCGGAAGGCCGAAACGGTCGGGATCCTTGAGCGGATGTGCCAGTCATTGGAACTGACGGCGACCCAGTACGACACCGCTAAGGGTCGTTACGAAGTCGTCGGCGCCTGGCTTGCCCAGGCGGATGACCCGATTCTCCATGCCGCTGTGTCGATCTATCTGCAAGGCTCGACCGCCCTTGGAACCACCGTAAAGCCGATCGGCCAGAACGAGCACGACGTCGATCTCGTCGCATTTATCGCCGGACTCGGCGAGTTGCCACCGGCCGCCGTGAAGAAGGCGATCGGTGATCGTCTCCGCGCCAATGGGCATTATGCCCCCCTGCTGGAGGAGATGCCGCGCTGCTGGCGCCTGAATTACGCAAACGAGTTTCATCTCGACATCACCCCCTCGATCCGCAACGCCGAATGCGGAAACGGCGGCGAACTCGTCCCCGACAAGACGCTGAAGGAGTGGAAAGCATCGAATCCTAAAGGTTATGCCGCGCTGTTCCGCCGACGCACCGACCTTCAGCCGCGGATGCGCATGATGAAGGCCGATGGAACCCAGGATAGGGCACGCGCAGATAGCGTGGAACCTTATCCTCGTGCTGGCGGCCTCAAAGGAATACTGCGTCGGACCGTTCAGGTCGCCAAGCGGCATCGTGACGTTTATTTCGATCGCGCCGATGCTGGCCTCGCACCAATTTCTGTAATCCTCACCACGCTTGCAGCGCAAAGCTACGAGTATTGCGTCACGCGCTTCGTCTACGATGACGAGCTCGACGTGGTTCGTGACATCATTCGCTATATGCCCGTGTTCATCGAAACGCGCATGGATTACGGTCGGCGGCAATGGTTCATCTGGAACGAAACGACGAGCGGAGAGAATTTCGCTGAGAAATGGAACAAAGATCCCGGTCGCGCTGAAGCCTTCTTCGCATGGCATACCCGCGTCACATCCGACCTTGACCGACTAGTCGACGTCGAAGGTATCGATCGCCTAAGCAAGAGTCTCTCCGAGTCGTTCGGCCCCGCGCCGGTGACCAGGGCGTTCGATGCGCTTACCGAAGAGGTGTCGAGCGCCCGGCGCACGAGCCGATTGTTTGTCGCGCCCAGCATCGGCTTGACCACAGTGGCCCCGGCGACGGCAGCCAGCGCAGCGACAGCCGTGCGACCGAATACCTTTTTCGGGGCACCGTAGCTCGATGCGTCCAGGCCAGCAGAAGCCGCTGACGGCGGCGCAGCAGTTCCTCAATCTGCGCGCCAATCCGATATGCGCGGGTGAGGGAACGCTGCATGCTTGCCGCCTCACTTGGCGTTACTGCGTCGCGCCGACGGCCCTAAGCCGGGACTACGTGGTCCGGATTGATTATCGGCAGGGCGACACGCCCGATGTGTTCGTAGACGCCCCAGATCTGACGGCGCTCGCTGAGGGGCGCCGCCTACCGCATGTGTATGAACAAATGCCGACGCGGCTGTGTCTGTATCTGCCACGCGCTCATGACTGGCGCGGCTTCATGCGGATCGACCAGACCATCGTTCCATGGGCGGCGCTGTGGCTCTTCTACTTCGAGGAATGGCTGGCCTCTAACGATTGGAAAGGCGGGGGAGAGCATCCGACCCAAGGAAGAACGCGCGGAGATCGGTCAGCCATCGGACGCCACCGGGCCGACGATCCTCTTCAGCCGCCATGTCCGCAGCAGCTAACAGAGGTCGATCACTGATGGCTAAAAATCCCCCTGCTGCTCGGCGGACGGCAACCGCCCGAACGAACGCACTCTCCCCGCTCACCAGGACGATCCTGTGGGCCAAGGCCGCTGGGCATTGCCAATATGCGGGATGCAACAAGCCGCTAATCGGCGATCTCATCTCCGGAGCCGAAGATAGAAACTTCGGCTTTGTCGCCCATATCGTCGCCGATACGCCGGCCGGGCCCCGGGGCGATCCTGTGCGGTCACCGCTACTTTCCGACGATGTCGGCAATCTCATGTTGCTGTGCCATATCCACCACAAACTGATCGATGTCGACGAGGTCGCGCAGCATCCGGAGGATCGGCTGCTCCAGATGAAGGCAGCGCACGAGCGTCGCATCGAGATCGTGACCGCCATCGACGAGGATCGCGGATCTCATGTCCTTCGGTATGCCGCCAATATCGGCGGTCACGAATCCCCAGTCGCCTATGAGCAGATCAGCACCGCGATGCTGCCGGAGCGCTACCCTGCCGAAGGCCGCCGGACAATCAATATCGAGATCCTGGGCAGCGCCCAGCAAGATCACGATCCGGAGTTTTGGAAAACCCAGCGCAAAAACCTGATCCAGCAATTTAAGAGGAAGGTCCGCGAGCGGATCGAGGCGCGTGAGTTGCGCCATCTTTCCGTCTTTGCGCTCGCTCCTCAACCGCTCTTGATCGAGCTGGGTCGCCTCCTTTGCGACATTGCGGCCGCCGATATCTTCCAGCTTCACCGTGAGCCAAAGGGCTGGCGTTGGCCGCCGGATGGTCCGCCAATCAAGTTTCGCTTCCGGGAACCCGCACGCTTCGATGGCCCGGTCGGACTCGTCCTTGCCCTCAGCGCCAGAGTCACTGACCAGCGGATCACCGACGTCCTTGGGGCAGATGCCTCGATCTGGGCGATTGAGGCCGAGTATCCTCACAACGACATCATGAAGCGGCCGGCCGATCTGGCCGAGTTTCGACGACTGATGCGGTCGATTTTCAACGCGATCAAGGCCAAGCACGGTGAGCGAGCCGTGATCCATGTCTTTCCCGCTATGCCGGTTTCCGCCGCGGTGGAGGTTGGCCGTGTGTGGATGCCGAAAGCCGATCTTCCCCTCGTCGTTTACGACCAGAACCGAGCCGTCAACGGCTTCCGCCAAGCCTTTTCTATCGGTGACGCGAATGTTGTGGGGGGCGCGACGATCCTCGACCGCTTGCTGCATCACAGCCACGTCGTCACCGTCCGCGACGACAGCTATCGCCTCCGTGAAAAGCGCCGATCCGGCCTGATCGAGGCGACTTCGATCGAGCAGGACCTAGCGAAAGACGCCTGACGCATACTTGCCCAGGTGTCAAACCTAGGCCACGGGGCCTACGAGATGGCGTATATCGCTCAGCGTGACCATCAACGTCATCGGTTCGGCCGGCGACGGATCGAAGCCGATCGCCTCATAGAAGAGGGCGGGGCGTTGGTTGTGCGCTAAACAACGACAGCGTTGAACGGATCGCGAACACCCATTCAGGCTGCGGTGCGTTGGCGCGCGAGGTTGAGCGGCCGTCGGGCTGCCAGTGGCACGGCGGCGCGGTCCCATAGGAAGTCGCCCGAGAAACCGATGTGCTCCCACCCGACCGGCGAAGTGTGCGCCAGGAGCGAGTCGGACGCGTCCGTGCCGGATGAGCGCAGGTGCGCGACTGCGTCGGCCATGTAGGTCGAATTCCAGTAGACGATGGCGGCGATCACCAGGTTCAGCCCCGACGCCCGGAACTCGAGCGCCTCGCGCGAGCGGTCGGCCAGGCGGCCTTGGCGGTAGGTGCAGACTTGGCTGGCGAGCGCATGGCGCTGCTCGGATTTGTTCAGCCCGGCGTGGCAGCGGCGACGCAGCGCGGGCGTCTCCAGCCAGTCGATCATGAATCCGGTCCTCACCAGGCGGCCGCACTCCCGCAGCGCCCGATCGAGCCGGTTCTGCCGTTCGTAGGCGGCGAGCTTCTTCAGCATCGTGGACGGCGCGACCGCGCCGGCCTTCAGCGAGGCAACGAGGCGCAGGATGTCGCCCCAGTGCTCGCGGATCAGCTCGACCTTGATCCGCCCGCCGATGACCGCCTTCAGTTCGGGGTAGCGGGAGGCGGGCTCGACGCAGGCGAGCCGGCGCTCCGGGAAGTCGCGCAAGCGCGGGCAGAAGCGAAAGCCGAGGGCGTCGCACAAAAAGTGGACAACGTCGGTCGAGCCGCCGGTGTCGGCGTAGTGTTCGGCAATCTCGAGCGAGCTGCCGTGGTGAAGCAGCCCGTCGAGGACGAACGGCGCCTCGTGGCGTTGGTGCAGAAATAGCGGACGACGGCGTGTTGGCCGGGTGGCCCTGATTTTCTGCTGTTCTCAGGCGACGCGGGAGGAGACCGGCATGCCGAGACGGGTCATTCGATTGAGAACCGCACAGGCCATCCGGGCCTCGACCTTCTGTCCAGGCAAACTCCGAGCTCGCAGGCTCCTGCCGATCAGGGTCTTGTAGCGAAACATCGCCGTCTCGACCAACGATCGGCGACCATAGCCGGTCGCGCGCTGCCAGCCGATGCGCCCCCGCTCGGCGATAGTCTGGATGTGGCGGTCGCGCCGGGTGGGGGCTTGGTCGGCCTGCGCGCCGGGTTTGCCCGTGCAGCGCGGCGGAATGACGACCTCCGCCTGCGGCGCCCGGTCGGCGACGGCCCGGTACACCGGCTCGCCGTCATAGGCGCCGTCCGCGGTCACCGAAGCGATGTCGCCGGCGACCTGATCGAGCAAGGTGCCGACCTGGGTGGGGTCGCCCTGGTCCTTGTCCGTCAGCTCGCACGCCAGGATCTCGCCGCTGTCAGGATCGACCGCCAGATGCAGTTTGCGCCAGCTGCGCCGGTCGCGACCGCCATGCTTTTCCCGGTGCCATTTGCCGGCGCCGTACACCTTCAGCCCGGTGCTGTCGATGACGACATGCACCGGCCCCTTCGCTCCGGCCAGATCCGTGGCCAGTGACATCGCCGCGCTGCGGCGCGACAGCGTCGTGTGGTCCGGGATGCCGATCTCCAGGTTCATCAGTCGGGCCACCGAGCGCAGCAGCCCTTCGGTCTGCCGCCAGGGCCGGCCGAACGCCAGCCGCAACATCACCCCGGTTTCGATCGCAACCTCGGCGTACGTCGGCGATCGCCCCCGCCGGCTCGTCTGCGGCGGATGCCACGCCGCCAGCGCCTCCGGCGTCACCCACATCGTCAGATCCCCCCGATCCCGCAGCGCGGCATCGTACGCCCGCCAGTTCTCGATACGGTAGCGCGCCTTCGGGATCTTGTGGCGGCGCGCTTCGTTCGCTTTGTACGGCATCGGGGCTCCGGAGAAGGCGGGCGAGCCGCCTCTGTACCCCAAACCCCGCCTCTGGTCAGTCTGGTCAGCCCGGCCATGACCGATTTGTGCACCAACGCCAAGTGGACCCGATCGGCGGGACCACTGGAGCATCGTTCCTGATTGGAAGGCTGGCCGGCTCCGACCTCTTCGATCACGCCACTCGAGGCGTCTGCTGCTGTTGCGGTTGTCGCGGTGGGCATGTGGGCGACGCGGTAGCGTCGTCCAAGCGCAGCGTCATGTCCACGGCGTTGCCGGCCACGGTGCCGGTGATGGCCTCGCGCCACACCGCCATCGGGGTTCGGCCAGCGAGCGCGTAATGAGGACGTCGTCCATTGTAAAATCCGATCCACAAGGCGATGCCGGCGCGCGCCTCGCGGCCGTCGGCGTAGCCTTTCAGATAGACGTCCTCGTACTTCAGCGACCGCCACAGGCGTTCGATGAAGACATTGTCCATCCAGCGGCCGCGGCCGTCCATCGAGATGCGAATGTCGGCGCTCGCCAGCCGGCCGGTGAAGGCGGCGCTGGTGAACTGCGAGCCCTGGTCGGTGTTGAAGATCTCCGGTTTGCCGAAGCGCGCCAGCGCCTCGTCGAGGGCGTCGACGCAGAACGCGACGTCCATCGTGTTCGACAGCCGCCAGGCCAGCACCGCCCGGCTCGCCCAGTCGATGATCGCCACCAAGTAGAGGAAGCCGCGGCCGATCGGGATGTAGGTGATGTCCGCCGCCCACACCTGGTTCGGCCGGTCGATCTCGAGATCCCGCAAGAGGTACGGGAAGATCTCGTGCGCCGGCGCCGGCTTCGTCGTCCGCGGCTTCGGACCCAGCGCGGCGATCCCCATCCGCCGCATCAGCCGTTGCACCCGCTTGCGGTTGACCGTGAGGCCGTCGGCCCGCAGCATCGCCGTCATCCGCCTCGAGCCGAGGAATGGCCAGGCGGTGAACAGCGCGTCGATCCGTAGCGTCAGCGCCAGATCGGCATCGTCGTTCGCCGGCGCCGGCAGGTACATGCCCGAGCGCGCAATTCCGAGCAGGCGGCACTGCCCACGGATCGACAGCGTCGGATTGCCGCGTTCGAGCATCGCTCTGCGGTCCGAGGTGCTCATCGCCCGGACCTCCTGGCTAAAAAGATCCTATGAGGGCGGTTGATCGAGCCCTCGGTACGATTGCCGCCCTCATCGAGTTGGAGGAGAAACGGCAATGGAGACCAATGTAGAGAGTGGAACCTCGCGTGAGACGGTCTACGCGGCG
>Ga0209573_1001007_pt1 | contig 48629 bp, 32 predicted proteins | sample TNRBio252014_DNA_FD_185870 | JGI IMG/M metagenome (GOLD analysis project Ga0209573, IMG submission 185870) | Wastewater treatment Type I Accumulibacter community from EBPR Bioreactor in Madison, WI, USA - TNR Reactor_6/25/2014_ DNA (SPAdes)... | ecosystem: Engineered > Bioreactor > EBPR >... | reverse complement strand
GCCAGGCGACGCATAGGCGGGTCCCGATCGATGCGATGGAGATGTGGGTATTCCAATGGTAGTCTCCGTCCAGTCTCCGGGTGGAGGTCTGCATCGACAAGGGGTCGACGGTGCTCAGGCAAAACCGGTGGTCCTCCGTTCCTTCCGGTGTCCCCATCCACGCAAGGGTGACGCGCTCTCCGACCACGACCACATTTGAACTGGTGGGGAAATCGTAAATGGTGGCGACTGCACCAAGGGTGAGGGCCAGCGGTGGCTTGGAGGAATCCAATTCGAAGCGATGAACGGACAGGAGCGCGCCGTGTTCATAGCCCTCCGGATGGGGTAGCGTCCCGATGATGATGAGATTCCCGTCCTGAACGACGAAGTCCTGGAAATTCACGAGTGGTGATTTCCCGCCAGGCCAGGGGAGTAATTTGCTGGAAAGGATCTTCTCCCCTGAGCGAATCGTGAGACGTTTGGCCTCATCCTCAAGTTCGTAGCTGTTTTCTCCATCGCTCCGGCGAAGTCCGCCCATCCAGCCGAGGGGGGTATCTGGTTTCTTTTCGGATACGCGGTGGCGCGGCACCACAAGTGACCCTCCGGCATCGTAAATGTTGCGGAAGTGGTCGCGATCGATCGACCTCTTTTCATTGTTCGAAAAGTCGACAACAAAACATCCTTCCGCAACGGAAACCTCTGGATGCACATCTCCAACAGGATCTTGGTGCGCCAGCAATTCTCCGGTGGGCAATGCAAGAATGGCCGCGATTCCAATCAAAATCGGTGACCGCAGGACATGCGTCGTTTTGAAAAGGGAAATACTGCTCACGGACACATCATGAATCCGCGGGACGTTCTTCGTCAAGCCTTCCCCCGGAGTCGGCGCATTTCCTTTCACCCCCGCACCACCGCCATCGCCTCGCGCGCATTGGCCTCGACTTTGGCCCAGTCCTTCGCGCGGATCACCTCGCGGGGGGCGAGCCAACTGCCGCCGACGGCGGCGATGAGTTCGTGATCGAGCCAGGTTTTGAGATTGGCGAGATTGATCCCGCCGAGCGGCACGAATTTCGGTCCGAGGTGGGCGAAGGGCGCGGCGATGTTGGCGAGGTGCTTGAGACCTCCGGCGGATTCGGCGGGGAAGAATTTCAGGAGACGGCATCCTTCGCGGATCGCGACATCGACATCGGTGGGAGTCATCACGCCGGGGCCAAAGGGCAGGCCGGCGTCGGCGGCCTTGCGGATGACCTCGGGATTCACACCGGGGGAAACGCCGAATTCGGCTCCGGCGGCGAGGGCGGGGATGACCTGGTCGGGCGACAGGATCGTGCCGATGCCGATGTGCATTTCCGGACAAGCGGCGCGGATCGCGGCAGCGGCGTCAAAGGCGACGGGAGTGCGCAGAGTCAGTTCCATCGCGGTGACGCCACCGCGAAGGAGGGCTTCGGCGACGGGCACGGCGGCCTCGAGTTCATCGATGACGAGGACGGCGATGAGTTTGGCTTCGCACAGGGTCAGGCCGATGCCGGATTCGGGGGTGAGTTCACTCATGGGAGGGGGTGTCGGGAGGTTTGCCAAAGGGACGTAGGGATGGGATACTCCGGTTTATGAGTTTGAAAACCCCTCTTTCGCGTCTGTTTCTCTCCGGAGTCACCGGTCTCCTCGCGTTTGCCTTCGTGGCGGGCCCTCTCACTGCCCAGGAAAAGGAGAAGGCGAAGAAAGCGCCCGATCCGGCGATGCTTCCCGTCGAAGATGTGCCGGGCTTGCCCCGTGTCCTCCTCGTTGGCGATTCGATCTCGATCGGCTACACAGTCGCGGTGCGTGAGAAACTGAAGGGCAAGGCCAACGTGCATCGTCCCCGGGCGAATTGTGGTCCCACGACGGCGGGTCTCAAGAGTCTCGATGCCTGGCTGACGACGGGCGGTGAAGGCAAGAAATGGGATGTGATCCATTTCAACTGGGGCCTGCACGATTTGAAGTATTTGGGACCAAATGGAGAAAATCTCGCCGAGCCCGGTAGCCCGGGCAGTCATCGCCAGGTCTCGCCGGAAGATTACCGGAAGAATCTGGAAGTCCTTGTCGCCAAACTGCAGGCGACGGGAGCGAAGTTGATCTGGCGCAACACGACGCCCGTCCCGGCCGGAGCGAAGGGGCGCGTCACCGCAGACGTCCTCGTATACAATGAGATCGCGAATGACGTGATGGCGCGAGCCAAAGTGCCCATACACGACCTTTACGCCTACGCCTTCGAGCGTTTGGATCGTATCCAGAAACCGGCGGACGTTCATTTCACTCCCGAGGGATCCGCGATCCTCGCGGATGATGTCGTCCGTGTGATTCTCGAAACGCTCCAACCCTGACTTGTCGAAAACGACCTTCATGAAACGAATTCTTTGTTCACGGACCCTCTTCCTGACCGCGTCATTGCTGCCGGTGATCGCCGCCGCGCAGAATGGCGACAAGGCCGGGCACGACATGGCTCCGCCTCCGGCGCATTGGAAGATCCCGGCCGCTCCCGTCGTGAAGCCGGAGGACTCCGCCGAGACGATGAAGCTGGAGGCCGGGTTTGAACTCGAACTCGTCGCCGCCGAACCGATGGTGCACGATCCCGTCGTGCTGGCCTTCGACGGCGACGGACGCATCTGGGTCGCGGAGATGCTCGGCTACATGCCCGACATCGACGGCAAGCTCGAGGATTCGACCTATGGGCGGATCTCCGTGCTCGAGGATACCGACGGCGATGGCAAGGCGGACAAACACACCGTCTTCCTGGAGAAGTATCTCCTGCCGCGTGCCGTCGCTCTGGTGGACAACGATCGCACTCTGCTCTTCGCCGACAACGAACAGCTCTATGAGGCCGAGATTCTCAAAGACGGAAAAGGGGGCATCAAGGCCGGTGCCGTCAAGGTGGTGGACGAGGACTACGCCGAGGGAGGCAATCCCGAGCATAAGCCGAACGGGCTGATGCGGGCGCTCGACAACTGGACCTACAACGCGAAGTGCGATCTGCGCTACAAGAAGGTCAACGGCGTCTGGATCAAGGAAAAGACCGAAGAGCGCGGCCAGTGGGGGATCACGCAGGACGACTACGGGCGCCTCTTCACGAACTCGAATTCGAACCTCATCTCCGTCGAGGAAATCGCACCGGGGGCGAAAGCGCGGAATGCGAACTACGCCTTCCGGGCTCCGGTGACGACGACGATTAAGAACCAACAGCTTTGGCCTTCGCGCATCAACCCGGGGGTCAACCGCGGTTACATGAAAGGGACGCTCGATGAAAACGGTTATCTTGTGAAGCCGACCGCGGCCTCGGGCATTGCGGTCTATCGCGGCGACCAGTTTCCTGCGGAATACCAAGGGCAGTTGTTCATCACGGAACCTTCCGGCAACCTCGTGAAGCGCGCCTCGGTCGCGGAGGGCGAAAACGGCTACCGGCTGGTGAAAAGCGCGGTGGAGTGCAGTGAATTCCTCACCTCGACAGACGAGCGCTCGCGCATGGTCAATGCCCACACCGCGCCCGATGGATCGCTCTACCTCATCGATTTCTACCGCGGCATCCTTCAGCACAAGGAATACATGACTTCCTATCTCCGCGCCCAAGTCGTCGAGCGTGGTCTCGATACCCCGATCGGACTGGGCCGCATCTGGCGGGTGCGCCACACCGAAGGCAAGGCGCTCGCAGCTGCCCCGAAGATGTCGGAGGAAAGCAGCGTCGCCCTCGTCGCGCATCTTTCCAACCCGAACGGCTGGTGGCGCGACACGGCCCAGCGGCTCATCGTCGAGCGGGGAGGGGACGAGGCGGTGGAGGCTCTCAAGGCGCTCGTCGCCGATGGCGCGAAAGAACTGGCCTCGATTCACGCGATCTGGACGCTCGAAGGACTCGGCCAACTCGATGCCGCTACCATCAAGACCGCCCTTTCCCTGAAGCAAGCCCGCGCCCTCGCCGAAGTGGTACGCGCCGCCGAGACCTTCGCCGGTACGGAAAAAGGGGCGGAGGTCTTCGCTTTGATCGCTCCGCTTGCCGAGAGTGGCGAGATCCACGTGCGCCGTCAGGTCGCGACGAGTCTGGGTCGCTTTGGTGATCCTGCGGTGCCCGTCCTCGCCGCGCTCGTGAAGGCGCAGGAGAAAGATCTCCTCACCGGCGACCTCGCCGCGAGCGGTCTCGCGGGGAAGGAGTTCGCCTTCTTTCAGGCACTGCCTCCGAAACACAATCTTCGCGCTCCTCTCATCGAGACGATCGTGAAACGGAACGACAAGAAGGAACTGGGCGAGCTGACGGCCCTTGTTCAGGATCCGAACGAATTTCGCGCCCTTGCCCGAGCTTCGGCGACGCAGCGGCGTGCTGAAGAAGCGGGCGATCTGCTCGCAATCGTCGCGAAGCCGGAGACTTCCAAGGACATCCGCAAGGCCATCGTGGAGGGATTGCTCGCGGGCGGAAAGGACAAGAAATTCAAGCCCATGCCCGTGAAAGAGCTCGACGAACTCGCCCTCGCCACGCAGGGAGGACTCGTCGACGCCAAAAACGGCAAAGCGCTCGCCGCTCTCTTCAAAGTAGGATCGGGCGAAGAAGAGAATTTCCTCGTCACCGCCGAGCACCGCGAACAGTTCAAACTCGGTGAGACGCACTATCAGCGCATCTGTCTCGGTTGTCACCAGGTCCACGGCAACGGGCAGCAGTACATCGCTCCGCCCCTCGTGGGTTCGGAATGGGTCCTCCAGTCGGAGCAGCGTCTGATCAGCATTGTCATGGATGGCCTCATGGGCCCGATCGAGGTCCTTGGCAAAACCTACACCGTGCCAGAGATCCAGCCGATGATGCCGGGTCTGCGACTGAATCCCGAGTTCACCGACGAGCAACTCGCCGCGATCATGACCTACATCCGCAACTCGTGGGGCAATGGAGCACCGCCCGTCACGACCGAGGCGGTGGCGCGTTATCGCGAGAGCGTCGCCCCGCGCGCTCCATGGACGCCGGAAGAACTTTTGAAGGTGAAATGAGTCCCTCGCCGGGTTCTTTTTCCCTCGCCTATCTCGATGCCTGGACTCCCGGGGATCGAGAGACGCTCTTCGCGGCGGTTGATGATTCGGACTACTCGCTCGCGGACTGGGTCGAGGCTCTCGGTGCCTTCGAGGCCTGGCTCGAAGAGCGGGGCGAAGCGCGCCGACCATGGCGTGAAATCGTAGGATATATCCATTGCTGCACGCTCATGGCCTCGCCCGGGGTTGATTTGGGGAACTTAAAAGTCATTGTTTTTAAGGCACTTACTGAATTTGGCTTCGAGTTCATTGGCGAGTCTCAGTCTTGAGAAGATTCAGATTCTGCGAATTTACGCGAGAAAAGGATAGGCATCCTTCCCGGGGTGTGGTAAGGTAGAGACCTATGTCAGCCACACGTAGAACACGATTCTCACGCAGGGTGCCAGATCACGTCACCGACGAACTGGTCACCGTTCTCTCAGACAAACAAACCTTCGGTTTCAACGATCTCTTTGAGGTCGTCTACGAAAATCTGAAAGCCCGAAATGCCGTCAGCGGTGGAGAGGAAATGCTCCGCCTCCGCGCCTACGAAAAGCTCCAGAACCTCGTTACCAGGGGATTGGTTGAGAAGAACGGCAAAGAGTATCGTGGTCTCGAAAACATCCACGAAGCCTCGAGCGCCCCTGCGGCGTCTTGATGCTGAGCCGTTTGATCCGGTGATGACAAGGTAGCCTCCGCGAGGCGCGCCAGTCGGAACCGGACAAGTCGCTTTCTCCGACCTGAGACGAAATCGTCTGGACGGGAAGAGCAAAATCACTACATTCCGTCGGATCCGGGCCGCTCCGGACCGACGGATTTTTTTTGGCCATGCTCTCCGACTACATTCCCGTGCTCATCCAAGTGGTCCTCGCCTCCGGATTCGCGGTGGCGACCCTCATCGCCAGCGCCCTCCTCGGAAAACGGGCGCTCACCAACAAGACGAAGGATTCCGCCTACGAGTGCGGGATGAACCCGATCGGAGAGGGCCAGGCCCGCTTCAGCGTGAAGTTCTACCTCGTCGCGATGCTCTTCGTCCTTTTCGACATCGAGGTGGTCTTCCTCGTGCCATGGGCCACGGTCTACCGCGCACAGATCGAGTCGGGCAATCTCGCTTTCCTCACCGGAATGCTCGGCTTTGTCGGCATTCTCTTCGTCGCCTACCTCTACGCCTTGAAAAAGGGCGCGCTCGAGTGGCGTCGCTGAGGTCCATCCGGATACCGCACTTCTTTCGATTCTCACCGATGGTCCACTACATCGCCCTCTTCCGCGTCGGCAAGGGCGCGACCGATGCGGACCTCGAGGAGATGATCCGGGCGAGCCGCACCTGCTTTCACCGCGTCCACGAGGCGCACAATTTCCGCTCGGGGCGCAGCATCGACGCGAAGAACGAGTTCGCCTTTTTCCTCTCGGCCGACTTCGAGAGCCGCGACAAGCTCGCCATGTTCCGCGAGGATCCGAACTTCCTTCGCTTTGAGAACGAGGTGTTGAAACGACACACCACCAGCCGGGTCGAGCATCTCTACGAGACCGAGCCGGGCAAGGACCCGAAGTATTCGTGAGCCCGCAAACTCGCTGAGCACCGGGAATTCACGTTCTTTTCCCGGCGATTTCACCCGGTCTTCATTGGTCCTTCACTTCCGCCGGGGAAGGTGGGGGCATGAAAACGATCGTTTCCCGGGAGGTGCCGGACCTGCTCCACGAACTGCTCTGGTTCAGCCACCGTCAATTCATTGCCTGTCTCTTCGGCCTTCTTCTCCTCGCGGGCTTGCTCCTGACGAAGTCGTGGAATGCGGCCGCGCCGCTCTCGCGACAGGATTTTCTCTTTCTCTACGCGCTCGGGCTGCAGATTGCCCTGATCGCCTTTCGCTTCGAGCATCGCGAGGAGGTATACGTGATCTGCGCCTTCCACCTTCTCGCCACCCTCATGGAGTGGTTCAAGACCTCGCCCGCGATCGGATCGTGGCAATATCCGGCCGAGGGGGTGATCTTCCGCGTTTATCAGGTTCCGCTCTTCGCGGGATTTCTCTACAGTTCCGTCGGCAGCTACATCGCCCGGGCCTGGCGACTCCTCGACTTCCGTTTCACCGCTTATCCACCGATCTGGATGACCGCGGTCCTCGCGGGACTCGCCTACCTCAATTTTTTCACCCACCACTTTGTCGCCGATATCCGGTGGCCTCTCATCCTGATCTCGATCGTGCTCTTCGTCCGTTGCCGCCTCACCTTCCGCACGGGACGCCGTGACCGTTCCATGCCGCTGCTCGCCGGGCTTTTCGTCGTCGCCTTTCTCATCTGGATGGCGGAGAACGCCGGCACCTACGCCCGGGCCTGGGTCTATCCCGATCAGGTCGAGGGATGGAAGTTGGTCTCGATCCAGAAATTCTGGGCCTGGTATCTCCTGATGATTCTCAGTTTCGTCCTCGTCTCGATCGTGAATTTCCGGAAAGCCGCCGCCGGACGGGCCGCTTGATCTTCGGTCCGTATTCCACTTTGTCGGCGTGACATCCGGCCCGGTTCCGGGTAGATACGGGGCGATGAAAGCGTTCCCGCTGCTGATCCCGTGTTTTTTCGCTGTCCCCGTCGTCGCCCTCGACTACGAGCGCGACATCATGCCCATCTTCGAAAAGAAGTGTGCGGATTGCCACAGCCGGGCCTCGGGGGAGTCGAAGGGCGGGCTTATCCTCGATGATCCAAAGCATCTCCTCGGGCGCTTGGAGAAAAACAGCCTCGTTGTTCCGGGCGACTGGGATGCGAGCTACCTCTTCATCACTCTTTATCGTCCCGCGGACGACGAGGAGGCAATGCCTCCGAAGGGCAAGGGCGAGCGGCTCACCCCGGAGGAAGTCACGCTCGTCCAGAAATGGATCACCGAAGGAGCTCCCATCCTCGGCGAGCGCGGAGCCAAGGGTGAAATGCCCGAGGCGGCGGAGTCGATGGAAAAAGAAAAGGGAGCCCTTCCCGAGCCTCCTGCCCCCAAGTCGTGGACCAATCGCGAGGGCAAGAGCATCATCGCGACCCTGCTGAAGGTCGAGGGTGACGTGGCGGTGTTGCGTCTCGCCAACGGTACCGTCCATCGTTATCCCATCGCCAATCTCTCCGACGAAAGCCGCGCCGCCCTGCCGAAGTGAACGCGGAGTCTCAGAGGAACTTGCGTACCATCCAATCGAAATCCCGGTCCCCGAGGATCCGTCGTGCCCAGATCACCGGCTTGCCGAGGTAACCCGCGATGTAGCGGGTCTTGGGCCGTTTGGATTCGACGGCCTTCACGATGATCCCCGCAATCAAATCCGGGGAGGAGGCTTTTTTGTCGAGGTAGGCTCGCCGCGTTGCCGTCGCCATTTTGCGCGCGAATTCGGCGTAAGGACCGCCTTCGGATCGCTCAAGGAGCGGGGCGATGGCGATTTCGGCGAACTCCGTCTCGATCGCCCCCGGCTCCACGATGACGACACGGATCCCGAAAGGGGTGACCTCGAGACGGAGGCAATCCGACCAGCCCTCGAGAGCGTGTTTCGAGGCATGATTCCAGGCCCCCATCGGCGTGTAGACACGTCCGCCGATGGAGGAAATATTCACGATCGTTCCGGATCGGGCCTCGCGCATCGCGGGCAGAATGAGTTGGGTGAGGCGGGCGACGCCGAAAAGATTCACTTCGAACTGGCGGCGGGCCTCGTCCATGGGCACCTCCTCGACCGATCCGTAGACCCCGATGCCGGCGTTGTTCACGACCGCATCGAGAGCTCCCGCTGTGTTGCTAAGATGTGAGACGAGATCGTCGATCGAAGTCTCGTCGGTGAGGTCGAGAAAATGGACGTGAGCTCCCGCCTCCGCGAGCGAGGCCATGTGTTCCGTGCGTCGGGCCACCGCGTGGACCGTCCATCCCCGCTCGAGAAAGGCCCGCGCCGTCGCCTCGCCGATGCCGCTCGAGGCGCCGGTGACGAGGACGGTGCGTGGGGTGGGGGAAGGCATGGGCGGAAATGAAGACGAAGCGGGCCGTTTTGAAAAGGGGGATTCGATGAAACAAGGCTTGTCGGCCGACCCCCGATCGGGTAGAAGGCACCGCATAATGAATAGCGACTGGGGTTCCCTGATCCAACTCCTCACCAAAATTCCCGGCCTCGTCGTGGGGATCCTCTTCGTCTCGGTCGCCTTTCTCTTTCACCTCCGGCGACCGGGCCCCGCCACGGTGGTGCAGATCTGCGGCAGCCTCATCGCCTTCATTGGATCGGGGATCTCGATGTTCGGACAGACGATGCTCCAGAGCCAGATCCAAGTCGATGGCGGAAGCTCGATCCAGCACTGGGCGAAACTCCTCTCGATCTCTTACGGAGTTTACGTGATCGGCGCCCTCATGTTTGCCTTCGCCCTTCTTCTCGCGGTCTTTTCGTTGCCGCGACGAGACGAGGGCTGAGACACGTGGATCGCGTGACCATTCCGTCAAACGCGGTCGCGTCGCTTTTCCTGCCGGGTGGGTGGTGCTAGCTTGGAGGAACCTTTCCAGCCATGGCCAAACTCCCCTCCACCAATCGTCGCGACTTCCTCCGCGCCTCCCTCGCCACTTCTGCGATCTTCGGAGCCGAATCCGCTCTCGTCACCTCGACGACCCGCGCCGCGGATGTCAATGGAGGCACGGCGAAGAACGTCATCTTCATGGTCAGCGACGGAATGAACCACGGAGCCCTCTCCCTCGCACGGCAGTTTCGCGAGAACTCCGGTGGCACGACCCGATGGACGCAACTTTACCGGGAACAACCCGTCGTCCGTGCCCTCGTCGAGACCTTCTCGGCGAACAGTTGCGTCACCGACTCCGCCGCTGCGGCGAGCGCTTGGGGCGGGGGCAAACGGGTCAACAACGGAACTCTCAACGTCCTCCCAGACAACACCCGCGTCGAGACCCTGCACCAGAAGCTCCAGGCCAAGGGACGGAAGACCGGGCTCGTCTCGACCGCGACGATCACCCACGCGACCCCTGCCGGGTTTGCCGTCAATGTCGATAGCCGTGCCGACGAGGCCATCATCGCCGAGCAATACCTCGAGCGCCGCGTCGATCTGCTCCTCGGAGGCGGGAAGAAATTCTTCAGCGAGGAACTCAAGAAGCGCTACGCCGGGGCCGGTTATGCGGTGGTCGAGTCGCGCGACGTCCTGACAAAACTACCCCAGGACCCTGACAAACCACTTCTCGGCGTCTTCTACGAGAGCCATCTGCCCTTCAGCATCGATCACCAGAACGTGCCCGAGCTGCAGACCGCCGTTCCCACGCTCGCCGAGATGACGAAAATCGCCCTCGACCGGCTCGCCCCGGCGAAGGACGGCTTTTTCCTGATGGTCGAGGGCGCCCGCATCGACCACGCCGGTCACGCCAACGATGCCGCCGCCTCGATCCACGATCAGCTTGCTTTCGACGACGCTATCGGCACCGTTCTCGACTTCGTGGAAAAACATCCCGACACCCTCGTCATCATCACCACCGACCACGGCTGCGGGGGGATCCAGATGAATGGGGTCAGCGCTTCAGCAAACCAGGGGATCGCTCCCGGACTCTACAATGCGAGCAACACCTACTTCGAACGGCTCCGTGGTTTCAACCGCTCGATCGAATGGATGAAGCAGAACGGCGTCGATGGCCTTAGTGGCCCTCCGCTTGCCGCCGCGATCGCGAAGTATGCCGGAATCCAGCTCACGCCCGATGAGATCAAGGCCGCACAGGGAATGAAGGCGGCCTACGAGGATGTCATTCAGGCTCACACCGGCGTCGGCTGGACGAGCGGGAACCACACCGGAGAACTCGTAGAGTTCTGTGCCTTCGGCCCGGGCAGCCGGGAGTTCCCCGCCCTCATGCGCAACGATGAGGCGCATGCGAAACTGCTGAAGATCCTCGAGATCGGTGCGTGAGGGAATGTGGTTTCGACTTTAGTCGAATCCCGCTTGTGTCGTCCAGCCCGCTGTATCGAGCCCATAGAACGTCTTAAGTTCCTCGTAGAGTTCGGGATGCTCGTATTCCAGATCGAGCGGGTCTTCGAAAAAGGCCTCCGTGGCCACGGCGAAAAATTCGCAGGGATCGGTGGCTCCATAAGGATCAAGAAAAGGCTCGGGATCACGGGTTTTCGAAGCTTCCTTGAGTTCCTCGTAGTGTCGTTCCATCACCGAACCCCAGCGCACGTAGTCCTCGCGCGTTTTCAGCTTGGGCGCGCCGTCGGCGATCCCGTTGTATTGATCGATCTGGTGGGCGAACTCGTGGATGACGACATTCATCCCGTCATCGTCATTGCGGCCACCGGCGAGCACATTGTCCCACGAAAGAATGACCGATCCCGTCTCCCACGATTCGCCGTAGAGCATACCGCGATCCTCGTCGTTGATTCCAAAGCGGCGTCTTCCCCTGTCGCGGAATCCTCCCGGATAGAGGAGGATGGAATGAAGGCGGGGAAAGAAGTGATGATCGCTTTTCCCGAGGATCGTGAGCGCCGCCTGAGCCGCAATGACGAGTTTCATTTCGTCGCTCACCTCGTCGAGACCACCGCAGGGTTCGTAGTTCTTCTCCTCCGTCAGGACCCGCGTGTAGCCCGCGAAGCGAGCCTGGAGATCGGCGGGAATCCAGCGCCAGCGGGGAAAATCACGGTCGAGAACGGCTGCTTCCCCTTCGCTGAAAGATCGTGAGAGACGTTCGTCGCGACTCCGCCGACGGAGCTGGCCGCGGCGGAAGAGGATCCCGAGGAGCACGAGGACGGTCAGGCCGAGCCCGATCTCGCTCCAAGCGAACCATCCCATCGCCATCATCGTTTCACTTCTTGTCGAAGGGGCTCGGGGAAAACTCGTAGCCGGTGTTGCGGTCGTGGAGGATGCCGACGAGATAGGCGGCCGGCAGCAGCACGAGCCATTGCTGGTCCTGGTCGAGGGCGAGCGAGCAACCCGAGGGCAGGGTCAGCGGCGGCGCGTCGCGCAGGTTCGCGTCGGGCGCGGGATTCTTCGCCCTCACCCACTGAGCGACCGACCAAGGGGAACTTTCGAGACGGCAATCGACATTGTATTCGCCCTCGAGACGGGCCTTCATCACTTCGAACTGGAGCGGGCCGACCGCCCCTAACAAAGGTACCCGCTGCGCGCTGCCATGGACATCGTAGGCCTGGGCGACGCCTTCCTTGAGGAGCTGCTCGATCCCGGCGCGGTAGCGTTTGATGTTCGCAGTGTCGTTGTTGAAGAGGTAGGAGAAACACTCGGGCTTGAAGCGCGGCATCTCGTCATAGACGATGCCCGACTCGCTCGTGAGAGTGTCGCCGATGAGGAACTCGTAGTTGCCGACGAGGGCGAGGATGTCGCCGGCGTAGGCGATGTCGAGGGTCTCGCGATCCTGCCCGAAGAGCTTCTGCGCGTTGCCGAGCCGCACCTTGCGGCCCGACTTGATGTCCGTCACCTGCATGTCGCGCTCGAAGACTCCCGAGACGATGCGGATGAAGACGGCCCGGTCGCGGTGGCGCGGGTTCATGTTCGCCTGGATCTTGAAGACGAATCCCGAGAAGCCGTCGCGGTGCGGATCGATCTGCCCGTTTTCAGAGAGACGCGGGGCGGGGCCGGGCGCGAGCTGGAGGAAACGCTCGAGCATCAACTGCACCCCGAAGTTGTTCATGGCACTGCCGAAAAAGACCGGCATCTGCTTGCCCGCGAGGGTTTTGGCGAGGTCGAGTTCCTCGGTGACACCGTCGAGCAGCTCGACCTCCTGCTTCACCCGCTCGTAGATCTCGGAGTCGAGCGCGTTTTTGACGAGCTCATCGTCGATCCCGCCGACCGAGAGGGGAGCCTTGAAGGAGCCGTGGGGGGTCCGTTCGAAGAGATTCACTTCGTTCGTCTCGCGGTTGAAGACCCCGCGGAAGCGCGGGCCGTCTCCGAGCGGCCAGTTCAGCGGCACCGGGGGGAGACCGAGCACTTTTTCGAGTTCGTCGAGGAGTTCCAGCGGTGGACGAGAGGGCCGGTCGAGTTTGTTGATGAAAACAAAAATCGGCACACCCCGTTTGCGGCAGACTTCGAAGAGCTTCAGGGTCTGGGCTTCAATCCCTTTTCCCGCGTCGATCACCATCACCGCCGAATCGACCGCCGACAGGACGCGGTAGGTGTCCTCCGAGAAGTCATGGTGACCGGGCGTATCGAGCAGGTTCACGCAATAACCGTTGTAATCGAACTGCAGCACCGTCGAGGAGACCGAGATCCCGCGCTCTTTCTCCATCGCCATCCAGTCAGACGCGGTCGCATTCTGGTTCTTCCGGGCCGTGACGCTGCCGGCGAGGTGGATCGCGCCACCGTAGAGGAGAAGTTTTTCCGTCAGAGTCGTCTTGCCCGCATCCGGGTGGGAGATGATCGCGAAAGTGCGGCGCCGGTCGATTTGACGGGCGGCATCGGCGGGGACGGTCTTGAAAGCGGCGGTGGACACGGGAAAGGCAGGGTCGGGGATGAAAGGGACAAACTGGGGTGAAAGAGGGAATTTGCCATTGGAAAATGAATCCGCGGCAAACCGAACCTGATCCAAGTCGATTGAATTCTGATTCGTGGAGTTCGTGGAACTGTAGGATCCCATATCGCAGTGGCACGCAACTCAATAGAGGGACACAATAAAGGGACAGACGGACACAATAAAGGGACAGACAAAAAATGTTGCGTAGCGTTTCGGGACGAGTAATTTGGTGGGGCGGATCGCTGTATCGCGTTTATCGCTCTGTGATTTCTGAACTATTACGAACCCCATGAGAACCGCCCGCCTGCTTGGAAATGGCCGATCGTTTTATCACGTCATGTCCCGGGTCGTGGACCGGCGCAAGGTCTTCGAAGCCAGGGACAAGGAGATCTTCCGGAAGATTCTCCGAAATCAGGAGGCCTTTACCGGGGTGCGGATCCTCACCTACTGCCTCATGTCCAATCACTTCCACCTGCTTCTGGAAGTGCCGGACCGCGAAACGCTCGCGCCGCTCGACGAGGAGGGCCTTCTTGCGGTCCTTCCGCTGCTCTATCCTGGAGACGTCGTCGAGGGAGTGACGCTGGAGTTGGAACGTGCCCGGGCCGCGGGCGATGAACGATGGCATCGCGAAATCCTGAACCGCTATGAACGACGGCGCGGAGATCTCGGGCTCTTTCTCAAGGAGGTGAAACTGCGCATCACCTTCTACATGAACAAACGCCTCGGACGCACCGGGACGCTCTGGGAGGGGCGCTACAAGAGCGTCTTGGTGGAGGACTGCGAACAGGCCTTGCTGACGATCTCGGCCTACATCGACCTCAATCCGATCCGGGCGGGCCTTGTTGCCAATCCCGAGGACTACCGCTGGTGTGGCTATGCAGAGGCTCTTGCGGGAGGAACGCGGGGGCAAAAGGCGCGCGCCGGTCTCGGCTTGATGCTCAGCGAGGCCCTACAGGATCCGGATTTCCGGCAGGACTGGCGACGGACGGCGGCGCGCTACCGGATGTTTCTCTACCAGGATGGGCAGGAAGTCGCGGGGGATCCGGATCTCGGCCAGAGCGAACGTCGCGGGATGACTGAGGCGGAGGTCGAGGCCGTGGTCGAGCAGGGCGGGGCCATGACGGTGCGTGAGGTGTTGCGTCACCGGGTGCGGTATTTCTGCGACGGAGCGGTGCTTGGCACGACGGATTTCGTGAACGCCGTCTTCGAACGGGAGCAATCCCTCCGAAAACGCTTTGGCGAAAAACGTGCTACCGGAGCCCGCCGCATGCGGGGGGGCGACTGGGGCGATCTGAGGGTGCTGCGGGATTTGCAGAAGGATGTGATCGGAAAGTAGGAACGAAGAGGGAATCATCTTCGGCCTTCGATTACGTCTCTGGGTCATTTCTTGCCAGCCTCACGCCGCGGCGGTCGCGTCGAGCGGTCTATCCGCCTGTTTCTTTGGAAAAAATGGCCCGTGATCGTGTGATGCGGCTTAACGCCATTGTTAGGGTCCCGTTTCGGGCCGACCTTTCGCTTGTGAAAAGGAAACCGCATCCCCCAATTCACGCCAGCGGGCCCTGTCCGGTCCGGCGATTGATACTTCTGGCCCTCGCCTTGCTCGTCCCCCTCGGGGCCGTGCCACGGGTTTTGGCCCAGGCGACCGATCCGGCAAAGAAGGAGAAAACCCAGAAGGTCGCGGCCGTAGATCCCAAGGCGCTCCGAGCACCCTCGGCTCCCGACGCCGTCATGACGCTGCGCAGCGTCGCGGGACAGGAAATCGAGGCCAAGCTCATCTCCGCGACCGGCGAAAATGTGACGATCGAACGTGTCGGCGATTCCCGTCAATTTGTCGTTCCCCTCGCGAATCTGGACAACTACACCAATGACCGAGTCCGCCAGTGGATGGAGCAGGCTCCCGGTGCGGTAGGCTTCGCGTTTGCGGCGTCCGCGACCAAAACCCTCGTCGATTCCAACACCTTCATGACGGCTGGTCGCGATCTGAAGTCCGCGGAGTGGTCCTACCGGGTGAAAATCACCAATCTCACCCGTAATCTTCTCAGCGACGCCCAACTCGAGTATCGAATCGTCTTTGATGACGAGGTTGAGATCGCAAAAACCGTCGTTGCTCCGGGAAAAGGGGCCAATCAGCAGGACGGCCAGCTCGTTGATCTACCTGAAATGCAGTTCAACGACGAGATCGAGTTCGACACTCCGCCGATTCAACTCCACACCTACGAATATATCCCCCAACGGGGCGAGCGAGAGTATTCCCGCGATTCGATCAAGGGCATCTGGGTGCGTATCGTGAAGAATGGAGCCATCATTTACGAATACCAGAGCCATCCCGCGACGATGGCCTCACTCTCCTGGGACAATGAGGACAAACTTGAGGTTCGCGTCAAAAACCAGTTCCGCGATCAGTTCGCGACCGGAGTGAAGTGAACCTCCTTACTTCCGCGAGAGGAGCCAGGCAACGAGGTCGCGCAGCTCTTCCGCGGGCAAGGTCTGTTCCAGCCCCATCGGCATCAGCGACATGGGGATGCGCCGCAGGGTGGTGACGTCGGTGTGGGGGATTTCCTCTTTCTGGCCGCTCAGGCTGACGAGTTCGAGTCCGCGCGCGGTTTGTTCGCGGATGAGTCCGACGCGGACCTGGCCCGAGGACTTCAAGCCGATCTCATAGGTGTCGAAATCCCGCGCGATCGATTCGCTGGGGAAAAGAACCGATTCGTAGAGGTCGCGCGCGCTGCGGATGCGGCCGATCGTGCTGAGGTCGGGGCCGATCTGGCCGCCGGTCTCGCCGACGCGGTGACAGACGAGACAGGCACCTTTGCCGGAAAGAAAGATCTTTTTCCCGTTGGCAGGATCGGCTTGCGCCACCGTTGCGGCGAGGGACTCGAGCCGTTCGCTGCGTCCGGCGCGTTCGGATTCGAGGGCGGCGAGGCGGGCATCGATTTTGGCGAGGGCGGCGGGATGTTTTTCAAAACGTTTCCGCAGCATCTCGGACTCGAAGTTGCCGATCACGGGCGAGGCAACTAGCGCGTCGGCGACGAGCTGCGCCTGCTCGGGCGTATCGAGGGCGCGGAAAAGATCGGGGAAGGCGCCCCATTCGATCGGGCCGAAGTTCGCGAGGAGCGGGACGAGTCGGTCGCGCTCCGACGCCGCGAGAGTGGACCGCGCGAGGAGGTCGATGGCTTGTCCTCGGAATTCGGCCGCTCCGTCGGGTTTCAGAATCGACTCGGCGAGATCGAAAGCGGCGGGATTGATCGCTCCCTTGGGACCGGCGAGGGCCTTGGCAGCGGAGAGGCGAACCTCCGCTCCGCGTGCGGCATCGCGGCAGAGTGCCTCGAGCTCGGCATTGAAGCGGTCGGTATGGGTCGAGGTAAGGGCGGAGAGCGCGGTAACGAGGGTCTCGGGAGTTGCTGCGGCGGCGAGGGCACTTTCAAAAACGGGAGCCCAATCCTCTTGGAACGGGATGCCGGGGGAAAGGGCGACCAGTTCGAGACCAAGGCGGCGATGCGATTCTTCTGTCGAGGTGATGAGGCTGCCAAGGTAATCGATGATCGGCGGCGAGGCAGCATGAGCGGGCACGACGCGGCGGAGAATGGAGCGGCGCGTCTCGTCGATCGATCCATCCCATGCGAAGAAGGCGTTGGCGAGGGCCGCGTCCCACTCGGGGTGGGCGAGGGCGATGCTGAGCGCGGTCTCGCGCAGACCGGGATCGGTTGCCTCGAGATATGAAATGACGTCGAGCACCTCGAGTTTTGACGAGGTCATGCCGTCGAGAGCCCGCAGGGTGCCGGAGAGGACGGCGGGATCTTCCGCTTTCAAGCCTTCGCGGGTCGCGTTGAAGTCGTCGATCTCGATGAGTGCGAAGATGAGGGCATGCTCGAGGAAGCGGTCGCCCGCGCTGCGACCGAGGCGGCCGGTGAGGGCTCCGATGGCACGGAATTCGCCCATGCGACCGAGAGCAGCGGCGGCGGCGCGGGCCACCGCGGGATCATCACCGCGGACGATGCCGGCGAGGGCTCCGGAGATGGTTTTATTGCGCTCAAGTTCGATGGCGCGTTCGGCGGGCTGGTTCGCCGCCACCATCTGCCAGGTGCGGGTCACGGCGAGGGCGTTGCAGGCGGTCTGCCGCACGCCGGCCTCGGGATCTGTGAGGGCGCCGTAGATGAGATCGGTCGACTCGGAGAACTTCATCCGCGCGAGCGTCCAGACCGCGTTGATGCGCGCGGTGGTGTCGGCTGCACCGGCGGTGAGAATGCGCTCAAGCTCGGGGATGGCGGGAGCGCCGCGCACCGCGAGCTCGGTGATGGCCCGCTCGCGGAGCCAGTCTTCGGGAGCGGAGAGAAAATGCGAGACTTGCTCGGCGGTGAGTTTTTCCCAGTTCGGATAGTTCGGGGCCTGATAGGGGACATCCTTCTTTGCGATCCGGTAGATCGTGCCGGCGATTTCGGGTTTAGCGATCTGCGAGGTGGGACAGCCGTTGCGGAACCATCCTCCCGTGTCGATGACGAGGAGATCGCCGTTCCGATCCTCGAGCACATCGGTGAGGTGGGTGTCGGGCTTGAGGGCGCGGAAGATCGTCCGGGTTTCCTTATCGACGACGGTGGAGCCCTGCGGTTGGAGGTTTGTCAGGGTGAGTTCACCCGTGTTGAAATGCGTCACGACCCAGCCATCGGTCCAGGACGCAACGAGCGAGCCACTGCGGTAGCGGCACATCCCGGAGACGGCGACATGACCGAAATTGTGGGCATGACCGAGCAGCTCGCCGGTGCGGCGGAATTCGGCGATGACCTGGCCTTGATCATAGCGCGGGTAGACGCCGCCGTGGATCCAGTGGACGAGCACGTCGCCGCGGGGACGGCCGTAGAAGAGATTCACCGTGCCGACGATTTCGCCTTCGTCGGTGAAGTCGATCTCGACGGGATTGTCCATGCCCCCGCCAGCAAAGGACTCAACCTCGCCTCCGCCCAGTTGCGCGGACCAGATCCGTGCGGCCTTGCCTTGCTCCATGATCTGGCCGGTGTCGTTGTCGGGAATGGCAAATCCCTTGCGACCATGGCACCAGTAAAGGCGTCCGTTCGGATGGAGGAAGGGACCGTGTACATCGGCCGCATTGCCGGTGAAGTCGAAGCCGGTCGCGAGCTCCTCGCGCACCTCGGCGCGGCCATCGCCATCCTCGTCGGCGAAACGCCAGAGGCTCGGCGGCGACATGACATAGAGAGAATCGTAGACCCAGAGCGCGCCCTGGGGAAAGGTCAGGCCATCGGCAAAGAGGGTCGCCTTGTCGAAGACACCGTCTTGATTGGTGTCCTCGACGAGTTTGATGGAGTTCGCCTTTTCCTTGAGGAGTTCCTCCTTGTTCAGGTTGACGCCCGCGTTTTCGGCGATGAAGAGGCGGCCGCGGTCATCGAAGGCGGCCATCACGGGATGTTTGACGAGGCCGGGAAGAAGGGCCGAGGATACTGCCAGCCCGTCATCGACGACGGCATCCTGCGAGTGTAGCAGGGGACAGAGGAAGGCGAAAAGAACCGGGGTGAAAAAACGGGGGCGGCACATCCGCGAACGATGCCAGAATCGTCGAATCGCCGCAAGGGAGGTATTCAGGGGAGGGGGATCTTTCGGGCATGGCAAGCAATCGGACCTGGGAGAAATCTCCGCTCGCTCCAGTGGCGCAATCCCCCCAGTGGTGCGAAGGTGGCGGAGACGAATCCGATGAGTTTTGATCCCCGTGATTTTCTCGACCTGAGCGAGACCGAGCATGCCGCCCTGTTTTCCCCCGAGGAACCGGTCTGGACCGCGATTTCCGGGATCGCCGGGTATCTCGAAGAGCGATTGGACAGGGGCGGGTCTTCCATGCAAGAGGGGCAGGTCGACCCCCGGGCCGTCGTCGGCGATCGGGTTTACGTCGGCCCCGGTGCGGTGATCGAGGCGAATGCGATCGTGAAGGGACCCGCCTGGATCGGGAGCGGCACGGTCGTGCGCAGCGGGGCGTATGTCCGCGAGAACGTCATCGTCGGGAGCGACTGCGTCCTCGGCAACTCGAGCGAATTCAAAAACTGCCTACTCTTCAACCGCTGCGAAGTGCCGCATTTCAACTACGTGGGCGACTCCATCCTCGGCTTCCGCGCCCACCTCGGGGCGGGCGTGATTTGTTCGAATGTCAGGCTTGATCGTGCTTCCGTGAAGGTGCGCGACGGCGAAGGCGGCTTTCTCGATACCGGCCTGCGGAAATTCGGTGCCATCGTCGGCGACCGCACCGAGATCGGTTGCAACACGGTGCTCAGTCCCGGCTCGGTTCTCGGTCGCGACTGCATCGTTTATCCGCTCACCTCGTGGCAGGGCGTGCTGCCGGAGCGCAGTATCGCGAAGAGCCACGGCGAGATCCGCGTGGTGGAGCGGAGGTGAATTGCTCGTATTCTGCCCTGCGGCGAGGTTGAGGGTGGAGCGATTAGCGGAGGTTTGTCCGAAGTTCCGGGTTGCACGGGCTCGCTTCCATTCCATAAGTAACGATACTGAGATTCGGTCTCAAATAAGTTGCAAATGGCTGATTCCACCCCATCCTCAAAAACCTCCACCGAAGGGAAGCGCCCCCTTTCTTCGGGGCGCTGGCGCGGCCGTATCCTGAAATGGGTGAGGCGGGCGCACCTCTATACCGGCCTTGTCCTCCTGCCTTGGGTGATCTTTTTCGGTTTCAGCGGGATGCTGTTCAATCACCCGGAATTCGGCGAGACCGAGGAAGTCGCGGCTTGGTCCGGATCCGAGGTGGCGTCGAAAGGCTTCCAGGGGATCGACGCGGAGGCTCTCGCGGCTGAGATTGTCGTGGATCTGAACCACGGCGGGAGCGGAGATGACCTCCGGCTCATTCCGGGGAAGCCGGTCGATTGGGAGGGCGGAATCGTCTTTCAGGGGCAAGCGAAAGGAGGGGCTTTCACCCTTTCGATCGATCCCTCGGACGGCGACGCCGTGCTTCATCTGACGCCCGAGTCGCCGAAGGCGAAGGTCCCGCCGTTTCTCTCTGCCGAAGTCGCCCCGAAGAGTGGCGTGAAAAAGGAGCAGGTGGAGGAGGCGGTCGCGGCCTTGCTCGCCGAGAGCGGGCTCGAGATGACGGGCAAACCCGAGGCTTCGGCTCGCGGCGGCGCGGAACTCCGTTTCCAGGTCGAGTCGCCCTCGACCGGACAGCGGTGGAACGTTTCTTGGAATTTGCTCAAAGGTGGCCTCGCTGCCCGCGAACTCGGCGTTGGAGACGGGCCTGACCTCTACACGGTCCTCACCCGTTTCCACAAAACGCACCACTATCCCCACCAGTTCGGCGCGAGGTGGCTTTGGAACGCCTTTGGAGATGCGACGGGATTGACGATGGTTTTCTGGGGGCTCTCGGGAGCGATCATGTGGTGGCAGATCAAGCCGACCCGGCTGATCGGAGTCGCCGGACTGAGCGTCGCGGTCGTGCTCGCCTTTTACATCTTCGCCGGGACTTACTCGAATCTCCACTGGGTGCCCCGTGAGGCGCGGCCGGCTCCTGCCGCGGCCAAGGGCGGCCCCCAGCAAACTCCGGGCGAGTCGAAGTCCGGCCGGGAACGCGCGGAGAATCCCGCGACACCGTGAGCACCTCTTTTATTTGATTCATCCATCACTTCACCACCATCCAACCTATGAAACATCATCCGATCAAATCGAAGCAGGGCTCGAAGGAGTCCTTCGTGGTCCTTTCAGCCCTCCTTGCCGCGGGCGGTGCCGGAGCCCAGGAAACTCAGACCGCGCCGGCCGAAGCCTCGCCCGAGGCGGCCACCCTCCCTCCGCAAGTGGTCGAAGCGGAGGCCCCGGCTCCACGTCCCGTGCCGCGTCCTGCGCCGGCTCCGGCACCCGTGCCGGTGGCTCCGGCTCCGGTGATCGAGGTGCGAGCGCCGGTGATCGACGACACGATGTACAACGTCGACACGCTCTCGTCCCCGAAGTTCACCCAGCCGCTCCTCGACACGCCACGCAGCGTCCAGGTGATCCCCGAGCAACTCATGGAGGACCAAGGCGCGACGACGTTGCGCGACGCGCTCCGCAACGTCTCCGGGATCAGCATGCAGGCGGGTGAAGGCGGCGGGGTGCCCGGTGACAACCTTTCTATCCGGGGCTTTTCGGCCCGGAACGATCTCTTCATCGACGGCGTCCGCGACTTTGGTGCCTACAGCCGCGATCCCTTCAATCTCGAGCAGGTCGAGGTGGTGAAAGGCCCCGCCTCTTCCTACAGTGGACGCGGATCCACCGGTGGATCGGTGAACCTCGTCTCGAAGACGGCGAAATTGAACGATTTCCTCAACACCGATCTCTCGGTGGGAAGCGACAACCTGCGCCGCGGCACGCTCGACTTCAACACGCCACTGCCCATCGAAGGAGCGGCGCTCCGTCTCAACGTGATGGGACACGAAAACGACACGCCCGGTCGCGACCACGTCAGCAACGAACGCTGGGGCGTGGCGGGATCGCTCGCCTTCGGTCTCGGCGAGGTCGTCGGAGGAGGGACTTCGGGCAAATCCACTTATGACAAAAACGGTTTCACCGGAAAGGAAACCGTCGGGGTCGTGGTGCCGAACGACACGCGCCTTTTCTTGAACTTCTTCCATCTCGAGGAAGACAACGTGCCCGACTACGGCATTCCATGGGTGCCCGATACGATCGCGGACCCGGCCCTGACTCCGTATATCAACCAGATCGCGCCGGTGCCTTACAGCAACTTCTACGGAAATCTCCGCCGCGACACCGAACAGACCGCCACGACCGTCGGAACGGTGCGTTTCGAGCATGATTTCAACGACTCGCTCACCTTCCGCAACCAGATGCGGGTGGGGCAGACCGACCGCTTTTCCATCATGACTCCGCCGCGCTTCGTGGCGGGTTCGAATCCGGCGTTGATCAACGGATCGAACTTCCGGAACCGCGACGAAGTCAACACCATGCTCGCAAATCAGAGCGACCTGCTCTTCTCCTTCGACACCGGAGGTCTGCAGCATGACGGGGTCGTCGGGTTCGAATATGTGAGAGAGGAATTCGACAGGTATCCCTTCGATACCCTGAATGCTCCCGACTTCTCCCTCTTCAGCCCGCAGCCGCTCGCACCGCTGATTCCCGGTGGGGCCGGTCCGACCGGAGCGAGCACCCACACGGTCGCGACTACCCAGGCGGCTTATCTCTTCGACACCGTCGAGATCACCGACTGGCTCGAAGTCACGGGCGGCGCGAGATACGACCAGTACGACACGGATTACCTTTCGATCGATACGGCGGGCGTCAGAACCCAGCTCGGCCGCGTCGATGAAGTGGTCAGCGGACAGGCTGCGGTCGTCGTGAAGCCCGTCGAAAACGGCAGCGTCTACTTCGGATGGGGCACGTCTTTCAATCCCTCGGGCGAGGCCCTCGCGCTCAGCGACGCGCCTGCTGCCGCCAACAGCATCAATCTTGATCCCGAGGTGAACGAGACCTTCGAACTCGGCACGAAGTGGAATCTCTTCGAGGAACAGCTCTCGCTCAATGCGGCGCTCTTCCAAACGACGAAGACGAATGCCCGCACCCAGGATCCGGCGGATCCGGCCGACTTCACCGTCCTCGATGGTGAGCAGGAAGTGCAGGGATTCGAGTTCGGTCTCGCCGGTCGCGTGACCCCGTGGTGGCAGATCTACACGAGCTACACCCATCTCGACAGCGAGATCACGAAGTCGAACAACCCGCTCGAAGTCGGCAATGAGATCGCCCACACGCCCGAGAACACCTTCAGCCTGTGGAACAACTTCGACCTTCCCGGGAAGTTCATCGCGGGTGGCGGACCGGTCTTCGTCGACAGCCGCTACAGCAGCAATGAGAACATTCGCGAGGCGGACTCCTACACGACCTGGGATGCCATGGTCGGATACGAGATCAACGACAACCTCACCTTCCGCGTGAATTTCTTCAACCTCGCCGACGAGGACTACCTCGACCGCGTTGGTGGAGGTCATGCCATCCCGGGCGCGGGCCGCTCGGTGATGTTCACGCTCTCTGGTCAATTCTGATCATCCCCTAACCTGACCATCGTCATGCTCATCACCGTCCCCGATCTCCTGAGTCCGGATCAGGTTGCAGAAGCCAAAGGCATCCTCGAATCGGCCGAGTGGGTCGACGGGCGGGTCACGGCGGGCCACCAGTCCGCGAAGGCGAAAGACAACGAACAGATTCCGGAGGGTCATCCCGCGGCCAGGCAGGTCGGCGAGATGATCCTCCGCGCCCTCGGGGCGAATCCGCTCTTCCTCAGCGCGGCCTTGCCCCTGAGGATTTTTCCTCCGCTCTTCAATCGCTACACCGGAGGGCAGAATTTCGGAACGCACGTCGACAACGCGATCCGCCAGATCCCGGGATCTCCCTTGCGCATCCGCACGGATCTATCCGCGACCTTGTTCTTCGAAGACCCGGCGGACTACGACGGCGGAGAGTTGTGCGTCGAGGATACCTACGGGGTGCACCGGGTGAAACTGACGCCGGGTTCGCTCGTGCTTTATCCCTCGACAAGCCTGCATCACGTCACTCCCGTGACGCGGGGAACGCGGCTTTGCTCCTTCTTCTGGCTCCAGAGCATGATCCGCGATGATGGGCAACGTTCGCTCCTCTTCGACCTCGATCTCGGGATCCAGCGGCTCAATCGCGAACTCGGCGGCAATGAGGTCGCCGAAAAAACCGCCGTCCAGCTCACCGGGGTCTACCACAATCTCCTCCGCCAGTGGGCGGAGATGTGAGTTCATCGCGTGAAGTAACGATCGCGGATGGCGGCTAGCCGTTCACGGCATTCCTCCCAGTCGACGAGTCGTTCGCGACGGGCCTCGTAGTCCTCGGATCCGATGCCGGCGAAACCTGCCTTCTGGACTTCCGCGATGCCGCGCCAGAGCACACGCACGGCGGCTTCGTGGACCTCGGCGACATCAGCGAAGTGATTTTCGGTCCTTTCCGGATCGAGCAGGTCGAGAAGGAAGTCGGCGAGAAAAGCGGGCGAAACGATGAGATAGGCGTGGGCTCCGAGGCGGGTCAGTTCTCCGAGGAGACCCGCGTTCACGACGTGCCTGCCATGGCGTCGCCGTCCTTCCGCGGCGATGGCGAGAGCCTCTTCGGCGAGATCGGTGAGGTCGAGAAAACACTCGTCGTCCTGTCTCGACGACTCGAGATGACAAGCCGCCGTAATCCGGGCGGTGAGTCCGAGCGTGAGCGTCTCGGGCGAGGAAAGCTCGGCATCGCCGAGCCAGGTAAGGGCCTCGCGGGCCTCCGTTTCACCGGCGGTGCATCCCGATTTGGCGAGGATCAAACGCGCCCGACTGAGATTGCATAGCGCCACCGCGAGCATGCGCCGCGATTCCTCGATGCCGGCTTCCGCGCCCGGTCGCAGCACCGCCACTGCTTCCGCATGATGCGCGATCGCTTGCTCCTGCATGGTCTCTCCGCATTCCGTGCAGAGTCTCGAGGCGCATTCCCCCGCTTTCATCCAGGCCAGTGCGAGACGGCTGCGGTAAGGGGGATGTTTGTCAGGGCCGAGAGCTTCGAGAATCTCGCGGGCTCGCCCGGTCGACTCGATCGCATCGTGGAGGCGCTCCCGTCCTCCGAGTCCGGCGAGGGCATCGGCCCGGTTCAGCCAGGCGGCGGAGAGGCCCCATCGCTCGGCTTCCGTGGTGTCGGGAGAATCGGATCGTTCGGCGATCGACTGGTCGAACGAATCGAGGGCGCCGGCGAGGGATCGGTCGTCGCGGAGAGTGAGGAGGGAAAGACCCCGGCAGGTCAGGAGATTCGCTCTGCGGTTCCTTTCGCGGGAGTTGTCCGAGGTTTCGGGGAGAAGGGAGAGGGCCTCCTCGTAGGTCTGCACCGCTTCGGCGAAAAGGCCCACGTTTCGTTCCGCATGACCCTGTGCCGTCAACAGGGCGACAAGCAGAACGTTGCCGCCTGGGCCACCCACGTCTGGAGTCTGGCGCAGATCCGCGGCAAGATTCACGGCGAGGACTCTCGCCTCTTCTGCCGAAGCGGAAGTGCCTTCGTGCAGCAGCCGCTCGACCTCGGCGAGACCGGCGACAAAGGGAGAAAGGTTTTCCGTGGGGTGATCCATGATCCGGCCGAAGAAACAACGCCCCAGCCTGTTTCACAAGCGCCCGTCTTGATGCCGCGTTGTCGTGCCTGGTCTCGACTCACGCAAGGATCGGCTGGATCACCTTTCCGAACACATCGGTGAGCCGGTAGCGGCGACCGCTGTAGGTGAAGGTGAGTTTCTCGTGATCCATTCCTAACAGATGCAGAATCGTGGCGTGGAGATCGTGCACCGAGACCTTGTCGACCGCGGCCTTGTGGCCGAGCTCGTCCGATTCGCCGTAGCTGACGCCGCCCTTGGCGCCGCCGCCGGCCATCCACGCGGTGAAGCAATGCGGATTGTGGTCGCGCCCGGGCGTCTTGCCCTTCTGGGCCACGGGAAGACGGCCGAACTCGCCGCACCAGATCACGAGGGTGTCGTCGAGGAGCCCGCGCAGGGAGAGGTCGGTGAGCAGTCCCGCGACCGGTTGATCAGTCTCGAGGGCGAACTGCGAATGGTTTCCCTTGATGTCGGAATGTCCGTCCCAACTGCGCTGGTTTTCCATGCCGCCGGAATAGATCTGCACGAAACGCACCCCACGTTCGACGAGGCGCCGGGCGGTGAGACACTGGGCGGCGAAGTGGGTGCAGTGTTTCTGGTCGAGCCCGTAGAGTTTTTTCGTGGCCTCGGATTCGCGCGAGAGATCGAGGGCGTCGGGAGCGGCCGACTGCATGCGGTAGGCGAGCTCGTAGCTCTCGATGCGGGCGGCGAGATCGGCATCCTGCGGACGGGTCTCGAGGTGGGACTGGTTCAATTGCGCGAGGAGGTCGAGCTGGCCGCGCTGGGCGGCGGCGGGCTGGTCCTTCGGAGGGAGGAGGTTGTCGATCGGATCGCCCTTGGGTTTCAGCCAGGTGCCCTGGCAGACCCCGGGAAGGAAGCCGGCGCTCCAGTTGCTCGCGTTGCCTTTCGGCAGACCGCGGTCGAGCGGATCGGACATCACGACGAAGGCGGGCAGGTCGCGGCTCTCGCTGCCGAGTCCGTAAGTCACCCATGATCCGGTGCAGGGCAGGCCCATGCGGGGCATGCCGCAGTTCATCATGAAGAGGGCGGGGCTGTGGTTGTTCGAATCGGTGTAGCCCGAGTGGATGAAGGCCATCTTGTCGACATGTTCGCCGAGATGGGGGAAGAGGTCCGAGACCATCTTCCCGCATTGACCGCGCGGACGGAAGGCGAAGGGCGACTTCATGATGCCGCCGACGGAGTTCGCGAAGAAGCCGGTGAATTTGTCGAAGCCCTCGAGTTCCTGACCATCGTGTTTTTCGAGAGCGGGTTTGTAGTCCCACGTGTCGACCTGGCTCGGACCACCGTTCACGAAGATCCAGATGACCCGTTTCGCTTTCGCCGGAAAATGCGGGTCGCGCGGAGCCAGCGGATCGAGCGAGCTGGCGGCGAGGAGCTTCTCATCGCGGAGGAGCGTCGCGAGGCCGAGCATCCCCGCCCCGGCTCCGGCGCGCTTCAACAAGGATCTTCGCGTAAGAAGCCCCGGAAGCTCAGGTATCCCTGGGAGCGCCGGCATCCCTGCCGGCGTCAGTCTTTCATCAAATGCGTTCTTATTCATCATTCAAATCCTCCAACCGTTTCCTGGCACTACTCCAAGCCCACTCTTCCGGACTCCCCACCAATTTCGCCGTCACCGGATTCCCCTCGACGTAGTCCAGGGTTTTCTGCAAGTGGCGTTCATCGCGGATGAAGCGGTCCCAGTATTCGCGGAACCAGAAGGCACCGCTGCTGTGCAAAATGCGATTGGCTTCGGAGGCCGTGAATGACTTCCACGAATGCACGACATCAGCAAGGGAATGGCCCTGGTCGAAATGGGCGACGACATGGACGTGATTCGGCATCACGCACCACGCGAGGAGGCGATAACGTTCCCCGTCGAAATGAAGGAGGGCGTTTTCGACGAGCTCGGCGATCCGCGGATCACGCAACCGGCATTTGCCATGACCGGCGTCGAGCCAAGCCTCGATGCGGGCACGAGTCCGGGCATGGGAAGAAAGAATTTCGCCCGTCTTGGGGTCGATCCAGTCGCGCCATTGGTCCAGCATTTCGGCGGGAAAGGAATCGGCCAGCCGGAAGGTGATGCTTTGGATGAGATGCGCCTCGTCGCGGTGGGGTAGGTAGCCGCGTGAATACCATCCTTTGTGCGTGGAGGCTTCGACGCCGGCAGAGATGCCGGCGCTCCCAGGGCTGGCGCAGGGACGTAGATTCATGGCAGATACAAAAACTCGTTCGAGCCGAGGAGGGCGTGGCAGTAATCGGTAAGGGCGCGGTGGGCGGCATCGGGGCGGCCCTCGTAGCGGTTGGCCTGGGACTCGAGGAAACGCTTGGCGAGGGTGCGCTCGTTTTCGCTCGCGGGACGGTTGAAGGCGTGCTGATAGAGCGTGTCGATTTCGTCCGCGCTGCGCTTTGCGAGGGCCTCGGCATACTGCCGCACCTGCGGGCTGTTCATGAGGTAGAGCGACTGCGGCGCCACCGTGGTGACGGGTCGGGCTCCGATACTGACGAGATGCTCGGGCCAGTCGAAGACGAGCATCGAGGTCACCGGCTTGCTGCGCTTCACCGTGAAATAGACGCTACGGCGGCGCATGCTTTCATCAAGCGAACCGGGGCCAAAGGGCGTGGGATCGAGCAGTCCCGAGACGGCGAGGAGCGAGTCGCGGATGGCCTCGCCTTCGAGGCGGCGGGGTTCAAAGCGCCAGAGGTAGCGGTTCTCCGGATCGCGTGCCGCATCGGCCGCATCGGCGGCGGTGGACTGTCGGTAGACGGCGCTCATCATGATCAGTCGGTGGAGCCGCTTGAGCGACCAACCGTTCCGGATGAAGTCGGCGGCGAGCCATTCGAGCAACTCCGGATGGGTGGGGCGTTCACCTTGAAAGCCGAAGTCGTTCGGGGTCGCGACGAGACCGCGTCCAAAGTGATGTTGCCAGACGCGGTTGACGATGACGCGGGCGAGGAGTGGTCCGGCTCCGGTCTCCGCATCGGTCATCCACGCCGCGAGCGAGGCGCGGCGGAAGCTCGTCTGCGTCCAGTCTGCGGGCGGTTCGCGACGCCACTGCGATCCGTCGGCTCCCGCCGGCATCAGCACCTGGAGAAAGCCCGCAGTCGCGACTTCTTTCCGCTGTTTCGGATCGCCGCGTTCCAGGACATGCACCTCGGGATAAAAATGCGGGTAACCGCGTCCGTTGGCGTGGTGATTCAATTTCGGAACGCCTTCCGAGCAGATCATGACGGGCCGCAGATCGCGGGCCGGTTTGGCGGCAAGGTGCGACTGGAGCGCGTCGTTCCGTTTCTTCCATTCGCCATCGCGCGACGCGAACCAGTCGCGCAAGGCGGAGCGCTGGCGATCGGTCGGACTGGCTCCTTTATTCAGCGCCTCGACTCCATCGGCAAGGAATTGCGTGCCGCCTTCGCCGAGGTGGAAGCCAGCCGCCGCGTCCCGGGCCACGGCGAGGCGGAAGCGCCCGAGGCTGTGTTGACCGTTCACGTGAAAGCGCATCCGGATGGCGACGCGGCTGTCGGCGGCGAGCGGCTTTTCAAAGACAAAGACGGCCGCCTGATCCTTGCCGATGCCCCCGGCATCGACAGCCCAGCCGCTCTTCTCGCGGTCGCCGTCGAAGGCGCTCTTCACCGAAAGACCACCCTCGTTCTGCTGGTGGGTGGCCCGGGCTTCGACGAGTTTCAGGGGCGTGCGGTTCTCTCCGGCAACCGTCTCAATGACGAGGTCACTGAGCGCGAAGTTGCCGTTCCCGGCGCGGCCCGGACCTTTCCCGGGCATCGACTCGTGGGTGAGCGCCTCGATCCGCAAGGCGGTCGCTCCGGCGGCGACTTCGGCCTCGATCGTGTATTCATCCGAGGCCGCGGCTATACCGCCCGCGAGCCAGGATCCATCGGCCTGGCGGGTGAGGGGAATCTTCTCCCGCGAGGTCACCGCCGTCGGCTCGAGGATGCGCCAGACGCCGGTCTGGATGGACTCGGTGCCGGTCGGCATTTTCAACCACGCGGCGAAAGCCGGTTCGAGGGACTCCCGTTCGTAACGCGAAAGATCCGCTTCGAGCACACCGCGCCGATCTTCCCAGGGCTGAAGTTTTTTGGTGTATTCGTCAGGATGGAATTCGAGTTCCTTCTCGCTGCGGATCGCGGTCGCGAAGGCGGCGGTGAAGCGGTAGTAATCCGAGGCCGGGATCGGATCATACTTGTGATCGTGGCAGCGGGCGCAGCTCACGGAGAGTCCGAGAAAGGCCGCGCCGGTGGTGCTGGCCATGTCGTCGAGCTCGTCATAGCGGGCGCGCTCGAACTCGGCCTCGGTGAGCTGGGTGGGGAAGGCACCCGCGGCTAGAAAACCCGTGGCCTTGAGCGCGAGCGGATTGTCGGGGGCCAGCTCATCGCCGGCGATCTGCCAGCTCGTGAAGATGTCCCAGGGCAGGTCGCGGTTGTAGGCCTCGATGAGGAAATCGCGGTAGTGATAGGCGTTTTTCCGGTCGTAGTCGTGCTCGAAACCTTCGCTCTCGCCGAAGCGCGCCACGTCCATCCAATGACGGGCCTGGCGCTCGCCGTAGTGCGGTGAAGCGAGCAGACGATCGAGATACGTTGGCCAAGCCTGCTCTGACTGGTCAGCGAGGAAAGCTTCCATCTCTTCCGGTGTCGGGGGCAGACCGAGGAGATCGAGCGAGGCGCGCCGTGCGAGGGTCGCGGGATCGGCCTCGGGATTCGGATGGAGCCCGTGTTCGCGGCTCTTGGCGAGGATGAAGCGGTCGATCTCCGACTTTGCCCAGGCGTCCTCCTCTTTCGGCGGTTCGATCGCGGCAAGCCGGCGGAAGGCCCAGAAGTCGCGGTCGCCCTCCGTCACCGTGAGCGGCTTTTTCGCGGTGTCTTTGCCCTCGACGAGCGCTTTGCCGTAGGGCGCTCCGAGATCGATCCACTTCTCGAAATCCGCGAGGAGCGTATCGGGCAGCTTGGCCTTCTTCGGCGGCATGGTCGGTTCCTCGTCGTGCCGGATCAGCGTCACGAGCAGGCTCTTCGTCGCCCCGCCCGGCACCACCGCTACCCCGGAGTCTCCACCCGCGAGGAGAAACTCCCGCGTCGCCACGTTGAAACCCGCGCGGGTCTTCTCGCCGCCGTGGCATTCGAGGCAATGCGTTTTCAAAGCCGGACCGATGACCCGGTCGAACAGCTCCGTGCCCGCCTGCATCCGCGCGGCGTGATCGGCGGGCAGGGGAGTCGCGGCGCGGAGGGGATTCGCGAGGAGAAGAAAAAAGACGGGCAGAAGACGGGACATGACGCGGTTCACTCTTTTACCACGCCGCCGCATCGGATCTCACCGTAGAATCGCCGCGTGATCGCGCCCTCTCACGGCGTGATGAGGAAATCGCCGAACTCCGCAAAGGAGGGGCGCGAGGGAGCCCAACTCTTGTCCGAGCCGCCGTAGAAGGTTTCGAAATAGATCGAGTCGATCCCGAAGGCATCGACGCTGCGCCATTCGAGATCCTCGCGTTTCACGACCTCGCGTTCTTCCCCGTCGCCGAGGTGGATCGAGACGATGATAGCCCCGTTTTTCTTGCCGGGATCATTCATCGTGACCCGCATCCGCACCCGGATGTCGGTTTCGGTGGGGAAACGGAAATCCTCCGGGAAGGCGATCTGGTCGCCGTAGCGCTCGGGTTGGTTTTTGTGGTAAAGATAGGCTTCGCCGCGTCCTTCCTTCCGCCACATGAGCCGGGCGGAGAATCCGTTGGTGCCGTCGGCGGGACGTCCACCGCTGACGTTCTCCGGTCCGCCGCAAAAGCCGGGCAGCTTGCCGCCCTTGACCCAGTCGAAGTCCTTTCCAAAGCGGACCGTGTAGCTCAACTCGGCCGTTTCGCGGCGGGCGATCGGGAAACGCCAGCCCGCGCCATTCTTTTCCGGCCCGATTTCTCCGACCTGGTAATCGACCCGCAGGCGGAAGGTACCGTCGCGTTCGACCACGGAGAGATTGCCCTCCTTGATGCCATCCTGCCATTCACAGCCGGGCCAATCGCGTTTCCAACGTTCGACCGTGTAGAGCCCGGCCGGTCCCGGCAGGGGCAGGCGAATCTCCTCGCACCGGGCCGTTGAGGCGATGAAAACCAGTGTCAGACAGGTCCCAAGCAGGGTTTGGCGGGGAGACATGGGGTGGGTGTTCTGGAGGAGAAGTTACCGGGTCTCGCCGAATACCGATCTGAAGTTCTGCGAGGCTCTCACGATCCCGCGTTCGTCCTTCTCGATCGCGTCTAGCCTCTCCCGCACCAATTTTGCGGTGATCCTTGCGGAGAAATGCAGATTCCTTACGAGATCGAGATCCTTCGGACGGCCCACGAGGACTTTTACCGCCGCAAGATCGTGCGGGTCGAGCGCCCAAGCGTCGGTGACATCGGGCACCGAGATCAAGCGATCTCTCCAACCAATGGGAAGCGTTTCAAAGATCGAGTCGCGCAAGACGTCGGCATGGTACCCGTGCCGCTGGAAGTAGGCCCGATTTTCCCCGAGCGCCTCATCCAGCATCACCGCGGTGATTTCGTCGTAGGGCTGTGGACAAATGTCGGCATCGTAGGTGCTTGCCAAGGGCGCGTCGGGATTTCCAAGTTCGGGAAAGGAGGCGAGGAGCGACGCCGATCCGAGGATCAGGATCTCGCAATCCTCGGCGAGAGCTTTTGCCGAACGCAGCAAGTGCTGAAGCGCCTCCAAGGTCATGATGAAACCGTGCTTGGAGCCGGGGGGGAGAACGGCGAGCCCACAAAAGGAGAACAGCTTTTCAATGGGTTCGCATCGCAATCATTTCTTGAGAGTTCATCCAGGAACTTGCGGAAGGCTTCCTCGGAGCTACGTGCGTCGAGGATGCGGCGACGCCATTCGAGTATGGGACCCGGATGGACCCGTCCCCGATCCAGCCATCGGGTGATGTTTTCCAGCGCGATATCAACATCGTCCGGATTCCGGGCGAGATGGTCGGCGATGCGCTGCCATCGTTCGGCCCGGTCTTCTCTTCGGAAATGAAAATCGTCCGACATGTTCAATTCCTCCGACAATAGGCCCTCAAAGCGAAATTCGCCACTGCGGGTGCGGAAAGATTGGAGCGACGACCGGGCCCAACGAGCCGCCGATCCGGCCTTCAACCCGACAATGAGTGAAAATTATGGCTTGGCTCCTTGCCTTGATTGCCTATGATCTTGACGTCGCCCGTCACACGGCGTCACCCCTCATGCCCACCTGCCCCTCGATTCCCTGCCCGCTTGACGGGTTGCCTGAGGCCGTGTCCGCGAGCCTCCTCGCCGTGACCTGGCCCGAAGCGGTCGAGTACGTCTCGGCCCACGCCCCGGCGGCGGTGCTGATCGCCATGGCGTTCGGGATCTTCGTCGGCTGGCTCGCGAAGCGCCGGGCGGTGGTAGATGCCGCGGCCCAGGAGGCACCTCCGCTGACTCCGGGCTTCGAGGAGCTGCGCTGGCGCCATGAGAAGCTCGTCCTCGTCGAGCGTCAGCAAGTCGAGAAACAGGCGCGGCTCGACGGTTTTGCGGGAACCTTCGCGCGATTCTCCCGGTCCGGGCACGAGGCGATCGTCCTGCACCTCTACCTTCTCGCCGAACGCGTCCGCGAGGCCCGTCAAAAGGTGGGATCGGACCTTTCCCGTATGATCGCGGTGCGCGACCGCCTCGATACCCTCCTCGCCCCGATGGAGCGTGGACGCGAGGCGATCGGGGCCTGTCGCGGCATGGCCGAGGCCCAGGCGGTGCGCCTCGAGGCAGCACGCGATGCCCTGCGCGGGATTGCCGAGGGAGTCCTCGCGCTCGAGGAAGCGGTGAGTTCGGGAAAACGCGATTTTTCCGATCCTGCCACCCTGCGTCGCCTCTTGGTGGAACTGAAAGGTCGAATCGTCGGGCTGCCGCAGGGATGGGCGACCTCGAGCGAGGAAACCGATCGCCGCATCCGCGAGCTCCTCGCGACGGTGGACGAGCCCGGACTGGCACCCGTGCGCGAGATCCTTTTGGTCGACGGCGCTCTCACTGCCTCGCTTGCCGGAGTCCCCGGGATCGATCTCACCGGTGGCATCAGCGCGGTGATTCGATGCCTCGACGAGCGGATCGCCTCGGAAAAGCGGGCCAAGGAAGTCATCCCTGACGAGTCCGGGCCCGAGCCGGCGCTTGAGAAAATCCAAGAGGATCCGCCGCTGACCCTGGGCAGTCTCCCGATCTCATTGACCTCGCCCGGTCCGGTCGCCGGGAAAATCCTCGATTTTGGTTTCCCCGAATCGGACAAGCCCGACGAAGGATTCCGTGATCCGGCCGAGTTCGCCCTCCTGAAGCCCCGTCCGTCGAAGGGGTTCCATGATCTCACGGGGGGAAAAGGCGTGCTCGAGGGTCCTTCTCTGGGAAATGGCAAGGGCAACGGAGCGGTCATCAGCTTGGCCCCGCTGCCCGTGATCGAAGCGCAGAAGCCGGTCGAGCCGGAGGATGACGAGAGCGATCGATCCCTCGTCCTCTTCTGTTCCAACGACGTCGAACTCTGGGGCAAGACCGTCTACCGCGGCGCCCGCTGCCGGGCCCGGGCCATCAGCGAGTTTCCCAATTGGGCCCACTGGGTCGCGATCCGGCGACTCGACACGGGCGAACGGGTCTTCGCTCCCCTGCGTTCGGCGAGTCTGCGCAGCGGTCAATCCTCCGATCCCATCGGCTTCAACGGTAGCAACGAACTCTTCTACGGAGCCCGCCACCTTGGGCTCTTCTCCGAGTCCTGCCCGAACGAGGTCGAGACCCGCTTCACCTATGGCGGCTGGGGCTTCGGCCACCGTGCCCACGAGATCGCTCCCGAAGTCGAGCAACTCCAGGCGGCCGGTTGGGAAGGACGCGAGATTCCGGCCGACACCGTCTTTGAGATCGTGATTCACGAGGAGTTGCCCGCGCTGGGCAAGCAGGACCGCATTCTCGAAGTGGGCCAGGTCAAGGGAGGGCGTTGACCCGACAGGGTCGGGCGGGAGGCTGAACCCTCTTGCGCCCTCGCCGATACCCCGAGGAAAGCGGCTTATCATCCGCAGTGCTCGATCAGCCCGCAAGTCAGCGCGCTGGTGGCGGCGTCTGCACCTCGATTTTTTTCACGAGCACTCCTTTGGTGAGCACCACGGTGCAAAGGCCCTCGGTGAGTTCGGAGTGACGGGCGGAAATCCGATGGGTGTCGTTGAGAATTGCGATCAGGTTTTCGCCTTCGAAACGAAACTCCAGGGTGTGTTCCGGCAAGTCACGCAGTTCCTTCTGCATGGGTTCGGTGATCAGTCGGTTGGAGGCGTGGGCGAGGTAGAGGCTCGTGCCCGTGTATTGGGCGATGTATTGCTGCCGGCCGCTGCCCACTTTGGTCTCACGGATATTGATCATCACGCCTTGGGAATCGCGCAACTCGAAGGTGACTTTCATCGCTCCATCCCGGGTGCCGGTGGGGAGGACTTCGTAGCCGGCGAGGCTCTTTTCCGTCGTAAAGCCTTCAGGTTCTCGCTTCCATTGTTCACCGTCGAATCCTCCGGGGCGGGCGAGTCTGGGCCCCAGCCAGTCGGTCCAGGGGGTGGTCGCGCCATTCTGCGTTTCCAAATACTCCGCCGCCGGCCTTTTGTTGATGGTCTTCAGCGTCGGGATGCTACGGAGCAAGGCCAGGTCGGGCTTTGCTTCCGGGTCGAAGTCCAAATTGACCAGAGGCATCCCGGCGATGGGCGAGAAGTCCCTCACACCCGAGCCCGTCAGGTTCAGATCTTTGAGCAGCATGCCTTTGATGAAGGAAATATCCACCAACTGTTTGCTGCTCAGATGCAGCATCTCAAGCTTCATCCCGCGCAGGATGGTGAAGTCCAGGGCTTCCTGACTATTCGGGCTCAGACTGCGCAAACCCAGAAACCTGAGTGGCATGGACTTGAGCACGGAGATATCCTCAAAGGTGCCGCCGTGGAGCTCCAGCCTCTCCAGTGGCAACCCGCCGAGGCAGGAGATGTCCGCCGTACCCACATACATCAGCCGGAGGTCTGTCAGATCCTTCAAGGCGGCCAAAGGCGAGATGTCGGGCAGAAGCGCATCTCCTTTCCGCTCCACTCTTAGAAACTTCACTTTGCCACCCATGATCGTCGGCACCAGGTTCGCCTCCGCGCCATTGATCTCATTGAGCTTCGCGGAGACGAGGGACACCTGCTCGTCCGGAGTAGCGGCGGCGACGGCGCGGATGAAATCCTCATCGAGTTTCGTCGCGGTCTTTGCGCCACCGACCGTTTCTTTCCCATCAGCGATCTCGACTTTTTTCAGCAGCAGGCCTTTCTTGAAAGTGATCGACCAGAAAGAGCCGGACTCAGTCGCCAAGGTGGCGTCTTGGGCGGAGAGACTGAAGGTGCCGTTCACGGTGGCTCTCAGCACGTTTCCATCGACTCGAAACTCCAGGGTGCGCTCGGCGGTGCGGCTGATGGCATCGGGGAATTTCTCACTCGCCAGCATTGTTTGATTCGCTCCGCCTTCACCAGCGCGGAAAAGGCGGAGCTCGCTGCCCGTGTCTTCCGCTCGATAGGTTTCATTTGTGAGTGGATTGATGCGGAAGACTAATTGCGTCCACTCGGATTCGCGCAGCAGGTAGGTCATTCTGACAGGACCTTTCACGACGGTATCCTTGGGGAATTGAATGCTTGTCACGTCTTGATCGGTGGTGAGGCCGTCCTTCTCGACGACAAGGCCTGGCTTATTTGCAAATTGCCCTGCGGCGAGTTTCGGCCCCAGCCAGTCGGTCCAGGTGGCAGGGGGCGTCGCGGGATCGGGTTTCGACGGAGAAACGGACGGATTTTCTGCCAAGGGAGGAGGTGAACTGGCTGGGATTTCCAGTACGACGCGGAAGCCGTTGTAGCGGTCTCGAATGCCGGGAGCTGAGTGCCCGCGAAACGACGAGAGCAGAGAGCTGCGCTCGCTGCCGCTCCACGAAGCGCCACGCAAAACCCGCTCTTTTTGTTCAGCCGAAATCCAATCTTCACACCACTCCCACCCGTTGCCTCCCAAGTCGAATAGCCCGAGTTTGTTCGCCTCGAAACTCATCACCGGCGCGGTCGTCGGGAACTCGTCGTCGTAGCCATCGAGATACATCGCGCCGGCGCGTGGTGCCTTCGCCCGGCGGCTCTCGTCGCTGTAGTTCCCCGCACCTCGCGGAGGCGGCCATTCCTTGCCCCAGGGATACTCGTCCGGCACCTTGAAGACCGTCGCGGGAGTGGTGTCGGACTTCCAATTTTCCTCGCTCCCGATGCCCACGGCCAGGCTCCACTCGCGGTCGGTGGGCAGGCGGTAGGTAAGGCCCTCTTTCTCACTCAGCCATTTGCAGAAGGCCACGGCATCGTCCCAGTTCACGTTCACCACGGGGTTCTCTCCGGCGTTGTTTTTGATCTCGAAGCCATCGTTGGTCTGGGTTTTCCACCCACCGTCGACGCCTTCCTTCGCCGTCTTGGCATACTCGGCGTAGTCCCGGTAGCGCGTCTCGTGGATGCAGAAAAGCACGTCGGTGGCGGGCACGGGGACGAACTTCATCCCGAGGCTGTTCTCGAAAGGCGCGTCCTTGGTGGTTGAGGCGAGAGGAGCGCGGGCACTCTTGCTCGCATCTTCAGTTGTGGGGGGCGGCGTGGCAGTACTTTCCAGCTCTGCCACCTCCACCTTCATCACCGTGCTGTTCTTTATGAACACTAGCCCAGAGGTGGTCTCCTTGATGAACTCATTCTGAGCTTCGTCGATGAAGCGCCCGTCGATCCACACACGCAATGTCGAGCCTTGCACTGCTACGACGAGGTCGTGCGGTTGCGTGAAGTCAAAACCGAGGGGGTGAAGGACCGGCGGCACCATCTCCAGCGACTCGCTCTTTGGTTGAGCTTGGTGCTGGAAGAGTGTCTTTTTCGGTTGGACAAGGACAAATACCGATCCTCCACCTTGAGCGGTTGGCCACAGGCTGATCTGAGCGATTCCGACGTAGCGGACTCGGATAATCCGATCCTGCGGGGCCCACGATATTTGGGTGGTCACCGTTGAGTTGTCGTCGCCAATGAAGCGCATCCTGTCGGGCTCGATCAGGATGCTTCTCTCTGAGCGCAAGTTCTCACGCACCATCGCGGTCACGTCTTGCCAGTGAGTGATGTTGGGTAGTGCCTCCCCGCTCAATGCGTCCACATCCACCTTCCCCGTCCCGGTGATCTCGCGCACGGTGATTTTGTGGAAGACGACGTCGCGAGCGGCGCGCAGGCCGAGGTGCTTGTCATCGCGGAGGTTGCCTGTGGTGCCGGGTGAGAGTCGTTTGAAGTCACCCTTCCAATCGACGAGTTCCGCTCCGTCGAGAAAACCGCGCACGCTCCCTGCACGCACCTCGACGCGGCTGACATATCGCCGACCTGCTTTCAGATTCCTTTCCATGGGAGCGACCGCGTCGGAAGGATTGCTCGTCGGTCCATTGTCGAATAATTCAAATCCTGCCGTGGGTGCCTCCGCTTTATTTCCGGCCACGATCCAACTGAACACTCGCGACTGCGCGGAGAGGATCTGACCGACAGATTGGTTATCGCCCACCGCCGTGAACTCGACCTCGAAGTCGTACTCCTCCGGCGGCTCATACGGCAGTTGCAAGCGGGGCGCACCGTTGACCGTCGTTCCGGGCCCCTGCTTCGCCATTCCATCCGCCGTGCGCACCCATTCGCCCGCGATGGTGTCGCGTTTCACATCGACGAGGGCGAGGAGATCGATCGTTTTCCCCGGCGCCGCCGACGGTGGCGCGTTGCCCGAGCCGCCGACCCATTCGCTCACCGGCTTCAAATTGATCTTCTTCAGCGTCGGGATCGAAGCGAGGAGAGCGGGATCGAGCTTTGCTTCGGGATCGCAAACCAACTCGATCAAGGGCGACCCGGAGATGGGCGAAAGGTCGCGCACCTTCGTCTTGGGTACCCTCAGGGATTTGAGCGGCATGCCCTTGATGAAAGAGAGGTCGCTCAAGCGGTCGCACCATTCGAGATCCAGTGTTTGAAGGGCCTTTCCTTTGAGCACCGAAAAATCGGAAATCGAAGTCTGCTTCAAGCTGAGGGTCTGCAAGGGAAAGGATTGGAGGACAGACACGTCGGTGAATTTGCCGTTCCAAATTGTCAGGTTCACCAGCTTCAATCCCCGCAGGCAGGAGATGTCCGTCGGGATCAAGTATTCAATCCGTAGTGAATCGAGATCCTTGAGCGCGGCAAGCGGTGAGACGTCAGGCGTCGGACCCTCCGTATCATCCGTTTTGAAAAGCCGGAGTCCAGTCACCTTCTCCCCCTTGATGGTGGGTTCCACCTTCACCTTCGTGCCGTTCAGCGCCTCGATCTTCTGTTTCACCAGTTCCACCTGCCGCGCGGCGGGTGCTGCCGCGACTTGCGCGAGGAAGGCGGCGTCTACGGGGCTGGCCGGTGCGGGTTGGACTTTGGCGACTGGTTCGGGCTTGGGCTTGCTGCCCATCACAAAGATCCCTGCCACTCCGAGCGCCGCGACCACCCCGACGACGGTCACCCAGAGTCCCGTGGACGATTTCCCGGACGGACTCGCGGGACCCTTGGCGGGGGCACCCTTGCCCGCCACCGCTTTGCCGGGCACCTTCTTCGGAGGAGCAGCCTGCGAGCGGGAGGAACCCACCGCGCTCTGCCCGATGGGGCCGCCGGGCACGTTCAGGACGACTTTCCTCGGGATCGCCTCGAGGGGCACGACGCCGGTGCCGTCGTTCTTCGGTTGTGGGGTTGTCAGGATCACGTCGAGAGCGTGGCGCACCTCGGACGCGGTCTGATAACGATGGTCGCGATCCGACTCCATCGCTTTGCAGATGATCTCGTCGAAGCGCGGGTCGGTGCCGATGCCTTTCTCCGAGGGCATGCGGAACATGCCGCGGGGAACCTCGCCGGTGAGCATCTGATAGAGCATCACTCCGACGGCGTAGAGATCGGCGCGGTGATCGACGACCATGCCCATCGAAAGCGCCTCGGGCGCGACGTAGTCGGGCGTGCCCATGGCCATGTTCGTCCGCGTCAATCCGCTCGTCATGGACGGGTCGTGCATCTTCGCGAGGCCAAAGTCGGCCACTTTGACGCGGCCCTCCTGATCGATGAGGATGTTTGCCGGTTTGATGTCGCGGTGAATCACGCCGCGCGAATGGGCGTAGTCGAGGGCGTCGCAGACGTGGGCGGTGATGGCGAGGGCGTAGTCGTCGCCGAGTTTGCCGCTGGTCTGGATCATCTTGTGGACGTCGGTGCCATCGACGAACTCCATGATGAAATAGAGCAGTCCTTCCGCCGTTTCTCCGAAATCGTAGACCGAGACGATGGCGGGGTGGTTCATCGCCGCCATCGTCTGCGCCTCGTTTTCAAAACGCTCGACGAACCTCATTTCGTCGTCGGCGGCATCGGGCGGCAGGATCTTGATCGCGACGAGACGCTTCAGCGATTTCTGTCGTCCCTTGTAGACGGCACCCATGCCGCCGCGTCCGAGGATCTCGAGGATCTCATACTGCGGCAGCATCGCCTGCATCTCCTCGACACTGGGCGCCTGCCACATCCCGGACGCGCCCGCGCGTGAGGCACCGGGCGGCTTGGAGGGTGTGGATGGCTGATCGTCAGGGTTCATGGGCACCCGCGATCAGGCGGCGGCGGGACAAACGGTGCGGTGACTAGAGCAAAAGTCTGCGGAGGTGGCGAGCGATTTTTTGCAATCGGTCCTTGAGCAACGCTCGTGCCACTTGCCCCGGGATCGAGTCCTTCACGGATAAAGGCCTCAGAATTGGGTGAATGGCAGGGCCTTTCGTCTCTCAACCGCTGATCAGTTCCACAAGATAGGCCACCTCCTCGCGGAGGGCCGCGGGATCGCTCACGAATTGGCTGATCTCTTCCTCCACGAGGGTCACGAAGCGTTTTCTCATCCGATGGAGATGAAGCCGGAAGGCACCGTCGGAGATGCCGAGTTGTTCCGAGGCCTCCGCATGGGAGAGGGGACTCGTGCGATGGGGGAGGAAGTCGCGCAACACGTCGAAATGACCCGACGTCCCGGCGATCTCGAACTCCGACCGCAGGCTCTCTTCCGCCCTCGCCATGACGCGCTCCGCCCAGGCCCGGTCGAAGAGACTGACCGGATCGGCGATGGAGACAGGCTCGCTGAGATAGGCATCTTCGCCTCCACCGAAGGAGAGGGAAAGGAGGGGGTGGTCGGGGTTGCGTTTAGCCGCGAGTTCGTGACGCAAGTGATTGGCGATCAGTCTTTTGAGGGAACTCAAAACAAAGTAGCGAAGCCGTCCCCGCTCGGGCTCCACTTTTTTCATGGAGTCATACCCGATGAGTTGCTGGAAATAGGTCTGGGTCAGGTCTTCGGCCGTCTCAATCGGGAAACCCGAATGCCGGCAGTAGGCATAGACGGGATACCAGTAGGCCTGGCAGAAGTTTTCCAGCGCCGCCCGCGCCTGTTCCTCGGTGCCTTCGCGGAGTTTCTGGATCAGCGTCCACCGGGTGGTCGGGAACAGACCCCGCTGCGGGGAATCGTCTGGCGAAAGCGGAGTCATGGAGAAAAAAAGTGATTTGGTCTGAAACGCGGGATTCGCAACCGGTATTTCGAAGGGTGGGAGGATCACTCCTGACCGTCATCATTCCGGGTCCCACCCCGCTCCTCATTTGAATCATTTTTTGGAAATCCCAGAATCCACCCGCATGAGCGAACCCTCTCCGACCCCGTGCCTTCCAGGGTGGTGGGGGCTCAACGGATGAAAAGGGAATTCCTAGTAGTTAGTGAGTTTGTCACCCGTCAGCCACACGTTCCCCAAAATTTCCTCAACTCACCCTCGCCGAAAGGCACTGTGTAAAATAAATACTCGTTTCATCATGACCCAGTCCATCGGCTTCGTCCGCAGTCTTGCCTTTGCCGCCCTCTTCCTGGTCCTGCCTGCCTCCCTCCTCGCGGGGCCGCCTTTCCCCGAGTTCATCGATCCGCATCCGTCTCCCGGCAATGGCTTCGGCACCCATGTCGTGGCGCTGAGCACCGGCAATGTCGTGATCACCTCGCCCGGCGACGATACGGGCGGGACCAACGCGGGCGCCGCCTATCTCTACAATGGTGCCACTGGTGCGCTGATCAGCACGCTGACGGGCTCATCTGCCAATGACTACGTCGGCGCCGAGGTCACCGTTCTCTCCAACGGAAACTATCTCGTAAGTAGCCTCTTCTGGAACGGCGGCCGCGGCGCCGTCACCTGGGCGAGCGGCTTCACCGGCATCTCCGGGGTCGTTTCGGACCTCAACTCCCTCGTCGGCTCCCAAGTCAATGACCTCCCTGGCAACGGAGGCATCATCGCCCTCTCCAACGGAAACTACGTCGTCCTCAGGCCCCGACTGGAACGCCGGCCGCGGCGCCGCCACTTGGGGCAGCGGCACCTCAGGCATCGCTGGAGTCATTTCCTCAGCCAACTCCCTCGTCGGCTCTCTCGTCGAGGACTACGTCGGCGCTCTCGTCACCGAACTCTCCAACGGGAACTATGTCGTCACCAGCTACCGATGGAACGGCGACCGGGGTGCCGTCACCTGGGGCAGCGGTTCCAATGGCATCTCCGGGGCCGTTTCGGCCGCCAACTCGCTTGTCGGTGAATTTGTACATGACAACGTCGGCGGCGCCGCCGGCATCACCGCCCTCTCCAACGGAAACTACGTCGTCCGCACCTCCTCCTGGAACAACGGCCGAGGTGCCGTCACTTGGGGCAGCGGCTCCACCGGCATCACCGGGATTATCTCGGACGCCAACTCCCTCGTCGGTTCACTTGAAAATAACTATGACGGAGTCGGCAACGGCGGCATCACCGCCCTCTCCAACGGAAACTACGTCGTCAACAGCCCCGACTGGAACGGCAACCGGGGTGCCGTCACATGGACCAACGGCTCCACTGGCATCGCTGGAGTCATTTCCTCAGCCAACTCCCTAGTCGGCTCTCTAGTCGGGGACTCCGTCGGCAGCGCCGGCGTCACCGCCCTCTCCAACGGAAACTACGTCGTCAACAGCCCCAACTGGAACGCCGGCCGCGGCGCTGTCACCTGGGCCAGCGGCTCCTCCGGCATCACAGGGGCCATCTCGGCCGCCAACTCCCTCGTCGGCTCACTTGACGACGACAATGTCGGCCGTGGCGGAAACAATGGCATCACCGCTCTCACCAACGGCAACTACGTAGTCCGCAGCGACAGTTGGAACGGCGATCGCGGCGCCGTCACTTGGGGCAGCGGCACCTCCGGCATCACCGGGATCGTCTCGGCCTTCAACTCCCTCGTCGGCTCGCTTGACAATGACGATGTCGGCGGCGCCGGCATCACCGCCCTCTCCAACGGAAACTACGTCGTCAAGAGCCCCGAATGGAACGGCTTCCGCGGCGCGGTCACCTGGGGCAGCGGATCGACCGGCGTCACCGGTGCCGTTTCCTCATCTAACTCCCTCGTCGGCTCCCTTGCCGATGACAAAGTCGGCTACGAGGTCACCGCCCTCTCCAACGGAAACTACGTCGTCAACAGCCTCAACTGGAACGGCGACCGCGGTGCCGTCACCTGGGGCAGCGGTTCCTCCGGCGTCACCGGCGCTGTCTCGGCCTTCAACTCCCTCGTCGGCTCTTTTGCCAACGATCGGGTCGGCGGCGACGGCATCACCGGCGCGGGCATCATCGAGCTTTCCGACGGAGACTACGTCGTCCGCAGCGAAAACTGGAACTCCGGCCGCGGCGCTGTCACCTGGGCCAGCGGCTCCTCGGCCATCCTCGGGACCGTCTCGGTCTCCAACTCGCTTGTCGGCTCTCTTGCCGGGGATCAAGTCGGCCTCGGCGGCATCACCGCCCTCTCCAACGGAAACTACGTCGTCAGCAGCCAAAACTGGAACGGCTCGCGCGGTGCCGTGACCTGGGGTGGCGGCTCCACCGGCATCACCGGGACCGTCTCGTTCATCAACTCGCTCGTCGGTTCACTTAACGATGACCAAGTCGGCCTCGGCGGCATCACCGCCCTCTCCAATGGAAACTACGTCGTCCGCAGCCAAAACTGGAACGGCTCGCACGGCGCCGCGACCTGGAGCAGTGGCACCAGCGGCGTCCTTGGCGTGGTCTCCGATGGGAATAGCGTGGTGGGCTTATTGCCCAACACGAGCCTTCAACCCATCGTGTTGGACTCGACGAACGATCTGATTTACGCCCCCTTCGTCACCGAGGGAGGGGGAAAGGTGCGTGTCGGCTCACAGTTCGACGGCTTCATCACCGCACCGCTGCTGGCCCGGGTGACCGTGCAGCCGCAAAATCGTTTCCCCTCAACCCGGGTGGGCAAGAGCGGCCGACCGCAGATTCTGACGGTGCTCAACAGCGGCAATGGCACACTGACCGGAATCGTCGTGACCTTGATGGGCAGTGCGAAAAAGGATTTCAAGATCAAGGGGCGTGCGCCGTCCACACTCGCGTCGGGAGCCTCGGCGCAGGTAAAGGTGATCTTCAAGCCGAAGCGACCCGGCACACGGAAAGCCACCCTCTCCATCACCGGGAGCAGCCTGTCACAGTCGGTGAAGCTCCAAGGGGTTGCAGTGCCGTAGGAAACGAGATTGTCGCCTCCAACCAGATTGATGCCCACGACGCCTCATTCTCACTGGCCGACATCCTTTTCGGGAAAGGGCCTTGACTCAGGCCGCCGGCGGAAGCGCTAACCCGCCTGTTTCGTCAGCGGATTTCGGGAAGTGGATTGTTAGACAGTTTGCCAGAAGTCCCTTCCTAAAGCGTCCGCGTTGAGATCCGCGATACCTTCCAAGCTGCTCAATGGTCGCTGCGGCACCGATGGCGAAAACCGTGTCGAAAAGCTACCGCGGACTGTGACGCGCCGGGAGCCGTCTCCCTCCCGCGAGGAGGGGGCACGGGTTTTCTTCCCTATGGAAAATCAGGTCACACGCGTTTAGACTAGCGTATCGCCAGGACATCCGACACGCCCCCCATTCCGAATTTCGAGATCCTCGCCCGCATCGGCGGCGGATCTTACGGAGAGGTCTACCTCGCCCGCAGCATCACCGGCATGTACCGTGCCGTGAAGGTGGTGCGGCGCGAGGATTTTGAATACCAGCGGACCTTCGAGCGCGAGTTCGAGGGGATCCAGCGTTACGAAAAGGTCTCGCACCAGCATCCCGGGCTCGTCGACATCCTCCACGTCGGCCGCGACGACGAGGCGGGCTTCTATTACTATGTGATGGAGATCGCCGACGACGAGAGCGGCGGAACGGTCGAGGAACGGCTCGAGAGTTATCGGCCGCGCACCCTTTCCTCGGACATCCGCCGCCGCTCCCTTCGCACCGTGCGCGAGTGCGTCGATCTCGGCATCGCCATCGGCGGAGCGCTCGGTCACCTCCACCATGCGGGGCTCACCCACCGCGATGTGAAGCCCTCGAACATCATTTTTGTCAAAGGCCAGCCCAAGCTCGCCGATGTCGGGCTCGTCGCGAGCACGGGCCAGCGCACCTTCGTCGGCACCGAGGGCTACGTGCCGCCGGAGGGCCCCGGCACCAGCTCGGCCGACCTCTATTCGCTCGCGATGGTGCTCTACGAGATGCACACGGGGAAGGACCGGCTCGATTTTCCCGAGCTGCCGACCAATCTCGAGATCCCGCCGAGCGTGAACCGCGACGAATGGCGCGCCCTCAACGCCGTGATCTGCCGTGCTGGTTCCCCCGATCCGCGGAAGCGCTACGAATCGGCGGCCGTCTTTGTCCTCGCGCTTGAGACGGTCTGCGCGGCGCCGTGGAAAGCACCCGAACCTCGTCGCGGTTTTGCTTCGGCCCTTTTTGGAACCGTCGCGGTCCTTGGTTTGCTCGGTCTCCTCGGCTTTGCGGGATATTGGCTCTGGAAGGACAAGGAATCCTTTGTCGCGCAGCACAGCACCCTTCTTTCCGATGCGGGGACGAAAGGCGTCAACGGAGCCGGCCTGCGTACCCCGATCGACGTGACCCCGATCCAGAACGGCGGAGCCAACCCGGTCGAGTCCCCAACCCAAGAGGGGCCGGTTGACGAGCCGAAGGAGAAGGGGAAAGAGAAAGGAACGCCGAAAGAAACCACCAAGGAGGTCGTGAAAACTCCCGAGCCACCCCGGGACGATCAGCAAAAGGGCACGAAGGGCAAGGTGGAGGAAGGCGAGCCGGTCAAGGTTGCGGAGAAGACGGCCGAACCGGATCCCGCGAAGGAAAAGGGCGAAGAGCCGATGCTCGTGGCCACCGAGGTGAAAGGGAGCGAGGAGAAAGGAAAGGGGAAGCCCCTCACTGCCGAGCTCGTCCAAGGCCAACTGAAGATTTCCAGCCAACCGCCCACCGCGAAGGTCTTTCACGAGGGTCGTGAAATCGGGGTCACCGAGACGCGACTGCTCGATTTTCCGGTGGGTCCCATCGAACTTGTCCTCAAGCGCGAGGGTTATCACGACTACGTCTATCAAGGCGAGGTCAAGGAAGGGGCGCAGGTCGTTAGTGCGATCCTCCTGCCCGATCTCGGCCCGGTGTCGGGGCAGACTTGGTTGAACTCGGTCGGGATGGAGTTCCGCCCCGTTCCCATCGATCGGCACCAATCCGTGGGCGAGGTAACGGTGGCGCTCTTTGACCGCTTTCTCGAGGAGACGCAGTTGGAGATACCGCGGGCGGGCGTGAATGGGATCGTGCAGGTCTCGGAGGATCGGGCGCTCTGGCAGTTCTGCGATTGGCTCACCGCGCTCGACCAGCAAACCGGTCATCTGGGAAAGGATCACTACTACCGGCCCTTCCGCACCGACACGAGCGGGCGGAAGAACTCCTTTATCGTGACCCTTGAACACGATTTCGGCACCCTCGTGCTGAACTCCGAACCGACCGGTGCCAAAGTCTACCGCGGCGGTGCTTACCTCGGCGAGACTCCGGTGGTGCTCGATGAAATGCGCCTCGGGGCCTTCGAACTCGAACTCTTTCGCGACGGCCACGAGGTCGGCGTGGCGATGGGCGATCTCACCGCGACGGAGGCCCAGGATCTCGTCGTCGCCCTCGAGCCCGACGCCTCGGTCGTCTTCGGCTCCGGCTGGACGAACAGTCAGCGCATGGACCTGGTGCCGATCGGCGGACTCCTCGTGGCCCGGACCGAGACCCCGTTGCGGGCCTTTCTCGAATACCGGGCCGATCAGGGAGTCGTTCTCGATCCCGCGACCGTGGCGACCGGCCTGAATTATCCCGCCGCCGGTGTCGACTACGCCGAGGCGGTCGCCTTTTGTGAGTGGCTCACCGTGCGCGAGCGCAAAGCCGGCCTGATTCGTCCGTGGCAGCGTTACCGCCTCCCCACCGACCGCGAATGGAGCGGATGGGTCGGGCTTTCCGGGGAATCAGGCGACACTCCGGAAGAGCGCAATCATGCTCCCTCGGAGCGCTTTCCCTGGGGCACGGAATGGCCGCCTCCCTCCGGTGCAGGCAACTTCGCCGATGTCTCGGCCTCGGGCTTTTTCGGAGGCAACATCATCGCCGGCTACACCGATGGCTTCGAGACCACCGCTCCGGTGGGTAGTTTCGGTGCTGCGGCGAACGGCCTGCATGATCTCGCCGGCAATGTCAGCGAATGGGTCCAGGATCCCTACACCGATGGCAGCGACGGACTACAGGTCGTGCGGGGCGGAGGCTGGAATTCGGCCGAACGCGAGGTGCTCGCCTCCGGTTATCGCAATCCGGTGCCGATGACCGCAAAGGAAGGATTCTACGGATTCCGCTACGTGTTGGAAGAGGTTCCCGCCCCAGAGTGAGGATCCCCTCCTAAGAGTGCCATTTGGAGATTCGATTCCGGACGATCACCGAAGTCTCTGGAATCCCCTTGAAATCCCGCCCGCCCGTTTCGATACTCCCTGATGTCCCGCATCCGAGTCGTCGAAATCCTGCGCAGCGAAACCTCCCCCGGCCACATCACCGTGAAGGGATGGGTGCGGACGAAACGCGACTCGAAAGCCTTCTCCTTTCTCGAACTGAACGACGGGAGTTGTCTTGGCAATCTCCAAGTCGTCGCTGACGCGACCTTACCGGGATACGAAGAGGCCGTCGTGCCCGCGCGCACCGGAGCCTCGATCGAGGTCGAGGGCGAGATCGTCGCTTCGCAGGGCCAGGGCCAGCGCTGGGAACTGCGGGCCTCGCGCGTCGTCCTCGTCGGGGCCGCGCCCGAGGATTACCCGCTCCAGAAAAAGGGCCACACGATGGAGTTCATGCGTTCGATCGCGCACCTCCGGCCCCGCTCGAATCTCTTCGGCGCCGTCTTCCGCATCCGCAGCCGCATGGCCTATGCGATCCACCAGTTTTTCCAGGAGCGTGGATTCGTCTACGTGCACACGCCCATCATCACCGCCTCGGACTGCGAGGGCGCCGGCGAGATGTTCCGCGTCGTGACGATGGAAGGCGAAAAGATGCGCACGGGAGCCGATGAGTTTTTCGGAAAACCCACCTACCTCACCGTGAGCGGCCAGCTCGAGGGCGAGACCTTCGCTTGCGCGCTCTCTAACATTTACACCTTCGGACCCACCTTCCGGGCGGAGAACTCGCACACCTCGCGCCACGCCGCCGAGTTCTGGATGATCGAGCCCGAGATCGCCTTCTGCGACCTCGACGGCGACATGGCTCTGGCGGAGGAGATGGTGAAGTATCTCGTCAACGACGCCCTCGGGCACTGCGCCGAGGATCTCGACTTCTGCAACCGCTTCGTCGACAAGGGCCTCATCGAGCGGCTCGAATTCGTCCGCGACTGGGCCTTCGAGCGCGTCTCCTACACCGACGCGGTGGAGCTGCTCCTCGCGAGCGGACAGACCTTCGAATATCCCGTCGAGTATGGTCACGCCCTCCAGTCCGAACACGAGCGTTACCTGACCGAACACCATTTCCGCTGTCCCGCCACGGTCTACAATTACCCGAAGGAGATCAAACCTTTCTACATGCGGCGCAATGACGACGGCAAGACCGTCGCGGCGATGGACCTTCTCGTGCCCGGCATCGGCGAGATCGTCGGCGGGAGCCAGCGCGAGGAGAGGCTCGAGGTGCTTCTCGCGAACCTGCGCGAGCAGGGGCT
>Ga0209573_1001006_pt1 | contig 48636 bp, 45 predicted proteins | sample TNRBio252014_DNA_FD_185870 | JGI IMG/M metagenome (GOLD analysis project Ga0209573, IMG submission 185870) | Wastewater treatment Type I Accumulibacter community from EBPR Bioreactor in Madison, WI, USA - TNR Reactor_6/25/2014_ DNA (SPAdes)... | ecosystem: Engineered > Bioreactor > EBPR >... | reverse complement strand
CAGCCGCGAACACGACGCCCCGACAAGCGATGCATGCGCGAGACCCAACGCCGCATTCGCGCCTGCCGGCGCTCCTACCGAAACCACCGTGCCTTCGCCCCCTGCAGGAGCGGCGGCAGCCGCGAACACGACGCCCCGACAAGCGACGCATGCGCGAGCCCCAACGCCGCATTCGCGCCTGCCGGCGCTCCTACCGAAACCACCGTGCCTTCGCCCCCTGCAGGAGCGGCGGCAGCCGCGAACACGGCGACCCGACAAGCGACGCATGCGCGAGACCCAACGCCGCATTCGCTGCTGAAGGCTTCGCGGCCTGCGCCGCTCCTGCACAAACCGGTGCCCGTCCATGGCGTGGCAGGGCGGGTGGGCTGTTACCATTTCGCCATGGTCTCCCCTCCCCCGGCTCCCGCGGCGGCGAATGGCGCGCGCCCGCATCCACCGCTTCGTCACTACCTTTACGCCTCGCTCGCGGTCGGCGCGGTGGCGCTGCTCGGCGCGCCGCTGCTCGGCCAGTTCGATCTCGCCAACATCGCGATGCTGTTTCCGCTCGCGGTGCTGTTCGCCGCGATCCGGCTCGGGCGCGGGCCGGCGGTGTTCGCGGCCTTCCTGTCGGTGGCGCTGTTCGACTTCTTCTTCGTGCATCCGCACTTCACGCTGGCGGTGTCGGACCTGCAGTACCTGCTGACCTTTGCAGTGCTGCTCGCGGTCGCGCTGACCACTGCCGAGCTGGTCGCGCGCCTGCGTCGTGAGCGCGACAGCGCCGAGGCACGCGCAGAAGAGGCGGCACAGGCCCGCCTCGCGGTGGAGTCCGAGCGCCTGCGCAACACCTTGCTCGCCTCGCTGTCGCACGATCTGCGCACTCCGCTCACCGCGCTCGCAGGGCTCGCCGAATCCCTGCCCCTGGCCGGGCCGCCGTTGCCGCCGGCGCAGGCCGAACTGGCCGAGGCGATCCGTGCCGAGGCCTTGCGCACCCACGCGCTCGCCCGCGACCTGCTCGACCTCGCCCGCCTGCAGTCCGAGAGCCCGCGCCTGGCGCTCGACTGGCTGGCGGTGGACGAGCTCGTCGGCAGCGCACTGCAGGCACGCGCCCATGCGCTGCGCGAACACCTGCTCACCCTGGAGCTGCCCGAGGATCTGCCGCTGCTGCAAGCCGACGCCGTGCTGATGGGACGGGTGGTGTGCAACCTGCTCGACAACGCCATCGCCCACACCCCGGCGGGCGGTCACATCACGCTCTCCGCGCAGGCGGTGGTGGCGAACGCGGCTGCTGACGATGACGCACCGTCACCGTCTTCAGCACCAGCACGGCCACCCGACCCCGCTCAGGACAGGCCTGTCCAGCACAGGGGCGAAGGCCCCGGGGCGAACGGCGGCGCACCGTCGGCCGCCGGGTCGATCTCGCTCACCGTCTGCGACGACGGCTGCGGCCTGCCACCCGGGCGCGAGCAGGCGATCTTCGAGCGCTTCGTGCGTGCGCCGCATCCGCGCGCGCCGTCCAGGGTGAGCGGCGTGACCGGCGATGGCGGCACCGGCCTGGGGCTGGCCATCGTGCGCGCGATCGTCGAGGCGCACGGCGGCACGGTGGAAGCGCGCAACCGCTCCGGCAGCGGCGCCTGCTTCACGCTGCGTCTGCCACTGCCGCCGCAACCGGAACGACCGCCACCGGAAAACGGCGACGCCGGAGGCGGGCAATGAAGAACGCGCAGGCCCCCGCCCCGGTCGTGCTGCTGGTCGAGGACGATGCAGGTATCCGCCGCTTCGTGCGCGCGGCGCTCGAATCCGAGGGCTGCAGCGTGCATGAGGCCGCTGCGCTCGCGCGCGGTCGCATCGAACTCGCCAGCCGCCGCCCGGACCTGCTGGTGCTCGACCTCGGCCTGCCCGACGGCGACGGCATGGAGCTGCTTGCGGCGTTGCGCACCTGGAGCGGGATGCCGGTGCTAGTGTTGTCGGCACGCAGCGACGAGGCCGACAAGGTGGCCGCGCTCGATGCCGGCGCCGACGACTACCTGGCCAAGCCCTTCGGCGTCGGCGAACTGCTCGCCCGCGTGCGTGCGCTGCTGCGGCGGGCGATGCGTCCGCCACAGGCTGCGGCGCGGGTGGCGTTCGGCGACATCGAGGTTGATCTGCAACAGCGCGCGGTGACGCGCGCCGGCGAGGCGGTGCATCTGACGCCGATCGAATACCGCCTGCTCGGCCTGCTGGTCGCCGCCGCCGGCCGCGTGGTGACGCAGCGCCAGTTGCTCGCCGGCGCGTGGGGGCCGAACCACGTCGAGCACGCGCACTACCTGCGGGTGTACATGGCCGGGCTGCGGCGCAAGCTCGAGCCCGATCCGCGCCTGCCCGCCCACATCCTGACCGAGCCCGGGGTGGGCTATCGGCTGATTGCAGAGCCGCTCACCGCCGCCAGAACGCCGGCATCAGCACCACCAGCAGGGTGAAGATCTCGAGCCGGCCGAGGATCATGGCGAAGCTCATCACCCAGGTCTGGAAATCGCTCAGGCCCTGGTAGTTGCCCGCCGGACCCAGTGCAGCCAGCCCGGGCCCCGCGTTGTTGATGCAGGCAACGACGCCCGAGAACGCGGCGATCAGGTCCAAGCCGGAAGCGGCCAGGATCAGGGTCAGGCCGACGATGCTGACCATGTACATGAAGCTGAAGGCGAGCACCGCGTGCAGCACGTTGTCGGAAACGCGCTGGCTGCCAAGGCGCAGCGGCACCACCGCGCTCGGGTGCAGCGCGCGCACGATCTCGCGGTGCACCTGCTTGTAGAGGATGATCGCGCGCATCATCTTGATGCCGCCGCCGGTCGACCCGGAGCAGGCGGCGAAGCTGCTCAGGAACAGGATCCAGACCTGCGCGAACATTGGCCACAGGGTGTAGTCGTAGGTCGCCAGCCCAAGCGAGGTGGCGAGCGAGACCGCGTGGAAGGAGACATGGCGAAACGCGAGCGCACCGTCCTGGTAGGCGCCCCCTTCGAGCAGATAGACCGTGAGGAAGACCACGGTGACCGCCAGCACGCCGAAGAACCAGCGCAGCTCGGGGTCACGCGCATACGGGCGCGGTGTGCGGTGCACCAGGGCGAGATAATGGGTGGCGTAGTTGATCCCCGACAGCAGCGCGAAGACGATGGTGACGGTCTCGATCGGCACGCTGTCGAAGGCGCCCAGGCTGGCGTCACGGGTCGAGAAGCCGCCCAGGCCCATGATCGAGAAGGCATGGATCACCGCATCCCAGGGCGCCATCCCGGCCTGCCAGAGCGCACCGGCGCAGGCCACCGTGAGCACCACATACACGCCCCACAGGCCCTTGGCGGTCTCGGCGATGCGCGGCGTGAGGCTGGACTCCTTCATCGGCCCGGGCGTCTCGGCGCGGAAGATCTGTCGGCCACCGATGCCGAGCAGCGGCAGCACCGCCACCATCAGCACGATGACGCCCATGCCACCAACCCAATGCATGAAGCAACGCCACAGGTTGATCGACACCGGCAGGTTGTCCAGCCCGGTGAGCACGGTCGCCCCGGTGGTGGTGAGCCCGGAGGCGGCCTCGAAATAGGCGTCAGTGAACGACAGCTCGGGCAGGTAGAGCATCAGCGGCAGCGCACCGAACACCGGCGTCAGCAGCCAGGTGGCGGCCACCAGCAGGAAACCGTCGGAGACGCGGAGATCGCGGCGCGCGCCGCGCGCGCCGAGCCACATCGCCAGCCCGCTGGCGAAGGTGGCGAGCATGGCGAGGTCGTAGGCCTCGGTGGCGCCGTCCTCGAGGGCGAAGGAGACCGCAAGCGGAAAGCCCATCACCAGCCCGAACAGCATCAGCATCAAGCCGAGGACACCGAAGACGGGAAGGTAGGCTTGCATTGCAACAAACGCGACGAGCGCGGCAGAAGTCCTGAAACGCTGCGGATGCTAGGCCGCCAGGCGTAAAGATGGCGTTAAGAGTTTGCGGTGCAACATGAAGCTGAAGCGTGCGGCGCGAAATGCGGCGCAGACGCAAAGAGGGCGCGATGATCGCTCACCGCGCCCTCTTTATGGGCCCCCCGCCTGTGCCGTTTCCGCCGGGCATCCTGAACCTGGGGTTCAGGGAGGTCGCATCCCTTCCGCTTCAGGATCACCCGGCTCGGGGCGTTCACACCAGCGGCATCAATGGTCAGCGACCGCGTCTCTCGACTATTGGTTCAAGGAATCTACGACTTCAACGAACACTGCAGGGGATTGATCGGTCTTGCCTCTACAACGAACTCCAACCTTGCAACAACGCCTCAGAAGAGCTTGTCCTGCTGCGCCAGGACCCCGTCGAGGCGCGCTTTCATGAGTCCGATTCTACGCTTCATGCCCGGCATGTCAAACCCGTTGCCGCGCTGATGCTGAAGGAATTCGTGGGCGATGTTGAGAGCGGTCATGACCGCCAGTTTCTCACCCGATGAGCCTGTTTTAGCGCCCAGTTCGCGGAATTTGTCGTCCAGGTAGGCAACCGTTGCGAGCAGGTCATCGCGCGTCTCGGGCGTGCAGGAGATACGGTACTCCTTGCCCAGCAGCATCATGTCGAGGTGATCGGCAGACATCGCTTCAGGCCTCCGGCAGTTTGTCGAGCAGGCTCTCGAGGCGGTCTGCGGCGAGGCGAACCTTCTCGGAGAGGCGGCGATTCTCGCCTTCAAGCTGCACGACGCGGCCGCGCAGGGCGGCGTTGTCGGCTTTCAGGCGCTCGTAGTGGCTGATCAGGTGCTCGAGCTGGGCCTCGAGCTGCGCGAGTTCGGTATCCATGGCGTCGATGGTAGTGAGCGGCCGATGACGGGTCAATCGGCCGTAGTCGATCAGCGCTGGACCTGGGTGACGTCGCGCACCGCGCCCGTGTCGGCCGAGGTGGTGAGCGCGGCGTAGGCCTGCAGCGCGGCGGAGACCAGGCGTTCGCGCTTCACCGGCTTCCACGCGGCATTGCCCTTCGCCTCCATCGCCGCGCGCCGGCGCGCGAGCTCGGCGTCGGCGATCGCCAGATGGATGCGGCGGTTGGGGATGTCGATCTCGATCGTGTCGCCATCCTCGACCAGCGCGATCGCGCCGCCGCAGGCCGCCTCGGGCGAGGCGTGGCCGATCGACAGCCCGGAGGTGCCGCCGGAGAAGCGCCCGTCGGTGAGCAGCGCACACTGCGCGCCGAGGCCGCGGCTCTTGAGGTAGGAGGTCGGGTACAGCATCTCCTGCATGCCGGGGCCGCCCTTGGGGCCTTCGTAGCGGATCACGACCACGTCGCCGGCCTGCACCTTTTCGCCGAGGATGCCGTCGACCGCGTCTTCCTGGCTCTCGAACACGCGCGCCTTGCCGGTGAACTTCCAGATGGACTCATCCACGCCGGCAGTCTTCACGATGCAGCCCTTCTCGGCGATGTTGCCGTACAGCACCGCGAGGCCGCCGTCGGCGGTGAAGGCGTGCGCCTTGTCGCGGATGATGCCGTGCTGGCGGTCGGCGTCGAGCTCCTTCCAGCGCCGGTCCTGGCTGAAGGCGACCTGGGTGGGCACGCCGCCAGGGGCGGCGCGGAAGAAGGTGTGCACGGCCTCGTCTGCGGTGCGCTTGACGTCCCACTTGTCCAGCGCCTCGGCCATGCTCGCGCTGTGCACGGTGGGCACGTCGGTGTGCAGCAGGCCGGCGCGGTCGAGCTCACCGAGGATGGACATGATGCCGCCGGCACGATGCACGTCCTCGATGTGCACGTCGGCGATCGCGGGCGCGACCTTGCACAGGCAGGGCACGCGGCGGCTGACGCGGTCGATGTCGGCCATGGTGAAGTCGACGCCGGCCTCGCGCGCGGCGGCGAGCAGGTGGAGCACGGTGTTGGTCGAGCCGCCCATGGCGACGTCCAGGCTCATCGCGTTCTCGAAGGCCTTGAAGCTGGCGATCGAGCGCGGCAGCGCCGAGGCGTCGTCCTTTTCATAGTAGCGGCGGGCGAGGTCGACGATGCGGCGGCCGGCTTCCTTGAACAGGCGCTCGCGGTCGGCGTGGGTGGCAAGCGTGGTGCCATTGCCCGGCAGCGACAGCCCGAGCGCCTCGGTGAGGCAGTTCATCGAGTTGGCGGTGAACATGCCCGAGCACGAACCGCAGGTCGGGCACGCCGAGCGCTCGATGGCGTCGACCTCCTCGTCCGAGCAGTTCTTGTCGGCAGCCTTGACCATCGCATCGACCAGGTCGAGCGAGATGACCTTGGCTTCCCACTTGACCTTGCCGGCCTCCATCGGCCCGCCGGAGACGAAGATCGCCGGGATGTTGAGGCGCAGCGCGGCCATCAGCATGCCCGGGGTGATCTTGTCGCAGTTCGAGATGCACACCAGCGCATCGGCGGTGTGAGCGTTGCACATGTATTCGACGCTGTCGGCGATGAGCTCGCGCGAGGGCAGCGAGTAGAGCATGCCGCCGTGGCCCATGGCGATGCCGTCATCGACCGCGATGGTGTTGAATTCCTTGGCGACGCCGCCAGCGGCCTCGATCTCGCGCGCGACGAGCTGGCCGAGGTCCTTCAGGTGCACGTGGCCAGGGACGAACTGGGTGAAACTGTTGGCGATCGCGATGATCGGCTTTTCGAAGTCGCCGTCCTTCATGCCGGTGGCGCGCCACAGGGCGCGGGCGCCCGCCATGTTGCGGCCGGCGGTCGAGGTGCGGGAACGGTACTGAGGCATGACGGCGCTCCGGAAAATCAGCGGGAAAGACGCAGATTCTAACGCGCTGCGCGGAGCATGCGTATCATCGAGGGCTCGTCACCGGCCAGGAGCGCCCATGCAAGACCCGACCCCCGCTGCCGACACCCCCACCGCCAACCCTTCCAATGAACCCGGATTCGACCTCGACCCCGGCGAAATTCGCGTGCTGGGCGTGCTGATCGAGAAGTCCTTCATCACGCCCGACGCCTACCCGCTGTCGATCAACGCGATCACCCTTGGCTGCAACCAGCTCACCGCGCGCGAGCCGGTGATGAACCTCGGCGACGCCGAGGTGCAGGCGGCGGTCGACCGCCTGATCGCGCGCCGCCTGGTGTCGAAGCGCGACCAGCAGAGCGCGCGCGTAGCCAAGTACGAACATCTGGTGCGCCTGCGCCATTCGCTGCCGCCGGCCGAGCAGGCGGTGCTTGCCATCCTGCTGCTGCGCGGCGCCCAGACCGCAGGCGAGCTGCGTCAGCGCTGCGAACGTCTGTACCGCTTCGACGACGTCGCCGCGGTGGAGACGGTGCTCGAGCACCTCGCCGAGAAATACCCGCCGCTGGTCGTTGCCCTGCCGCGCGCGCCCGGGACCAAGGAGACGCGCCACGTCCATCTGCTCGGTGGCGATGCCCTGGTGCAGGAGATGGCCGAGGCCCAGTCCGGCGGCACGGCCGCGGGCGGCGGACGCGGGCGGATCGCGGAACTCGAGGACGAGCTGCGCCGTCTGCGCGAGGAGTTCGACGCCCTGCGCAACGAGTTCGCCGAGTTCCGCAAGCAGTTCGACTGAAGGCCGGGCCATCGCCGCGGGGGGCGGTTTCCGCAGGAGCGCCGGAAGGCGCGAACCCGACGGACGTCTTCGTCGCCCACGCCGTTTTCTCCGCAACCCTGTTCGCGGCTTGCGCCGCTCCTACATCCCGGGTTTGCGGCTTGCGCCGCGCCTGCACGAAATCATCCTCATCCCCATGCTCGTTCATCCGCAATTCGATCCGGTCGCCTTCTCCCTCGGTCCGCTCTCGGTGCGCTGGTACGGCCTGATGTACCTGATCGCCTTCGTGCTCTTCGTCGTCCTCGGCCGCCTGCATGCGCGTCGCCGCCCGGAGCTGGGCTGGGATGCACAGATGATCGATGACCTGCTGCTGTACGGCGTGATCGGTGTGATCGTGGGCGGACGGCTGGGCGAGGTGCTGTTCTTCCAGCCCGGCTACTACCTGCAGCACCCGGGCGAGATCCTCGCCGTGTGGAAGGGCGGGATGAGTTTCCATGGCGGCTTCCTCGGCGTGCTGGCGGCGATGGGGCTTTACGGCCACAAGCACGGCAAGGGCTTCTGGCAGGTCACCGACTTCATCGCGCCGCTGGTGCCGACCGGGCTGGCGGCGGGGCGGGTCGGCAACTTCATCAACGGCGAGTTGTGGGGCCGCCCGGTCGACGGCGAGCTACCGTGGGCGATGGTGTTCCCCTGGGTGGACGCGGCGCCGCGCCACCCGTCGCAGCTCTACCAGGCCGCCGGCGAGGGGCTGCTGCTGTTCGTGATCCTGTGGCTCTACGCGGCCAGTCCGCGCCCGTTGCGCGCGGTGTCGGCGGTGTTCCTGACCGGCTACGGCAGCCTGCGCTTCATCGCCGAGTTTTTCCGCACGCCGGATCCGGGCATCTTCGGCACGCTGTCGCTCGGCCTGTCGACCGCACAGTGGCTGTGCGCGCCGATGGTGCTGGTGGGTGTGCTGCTGCTCGTCACGGCGCATCGCCGCACCGCCTGAGCCTGCACGTTTTGCAGCCGCGCGCGTGAAAATCGCACGCGCCAATAGCCGTCCCGGCGCGAAGCATTACCCAAAGCGGGCTATCATGTCCTGGAGATATCCGAACTGAATCCACCGGGAGGATGGGATGGGCGGAGCAGGACTGGTGACCCGCGGGCTGAGCCGGGTGCGCGAGCTGGTGGCGAGCGCCACCCACCTCGGCAAGGCCCCCGACGACGGCGACCTCGAGCGCCTGCGTACCCAACTGCGCGAATGCGCCGAAGGCCGCGGCGGCGAGGTGTCCACCCGGCAGCGCGCGGCACGCCTGGCCGAGACCTACCTGCGCCTGGACGATGCCGGCCGCCATGCCTTCCTGCGCCTGATCGCGCATGAATTCGGTCCCGACCCCGCGCAGGTGGCGGCCGCCCACGATGCCTACCAGGCCGCGATCGGCAGCGCCGCGCAGTGGGACGCCGAGGCGCGCCTGCGCGCCGCCCTGCGCTCGCGCCGGCTGCGCATCCTGACCCAGTTCAACGCCATCCCGCAGGGCGTCAAGTTCCTCGTCGACCTGCGCGCCGACCTGCTGCGCTTCATCCCCGACGACCCGCTGCTCAAGCCGCTCGACCGCGAACTGGAGACGCGGCTGTCAGCGTGGTTCGACGTGGGCTTCCTCGAGCTGCAGCGCATCACCTGGAATTCGCCCGCGGCAATGCTGGAACGGCTGGTCGAGTACGAAGCGGTGCACGAGATCCGCTCGTGGAAGGATCTCAAGAACCGGCTCGACTCCGACCGCCGCTGCTACGCCTTTTTCCACCCGCGCATGCCGCTCGAGCCGCTGATCTTCGTGCAGGTCGCGCTGCTCGAGGAGATCGCCGACGACGTCCAGCGCCTGCTCGACATCGAGGCGCCGCTGGCCGACGCAAGCCGGGCCACGACCGCGGTCTTCTATTCGATCAGCGCCACACAGAAGGGCTTGCGCGGGGTGAGCTTCGGCAACTTCCTGCTCAAGCGCGTGATCGACGACCTCAAGCGCGACTTCCCGCGCCTGAAGACCTTCGTCACCCTGTCGCCGATGCCCGGCCTGGTGCGCTGGGCGCAGCGCGACCCGGACGCCTTCGCCGAAGCCTTCACCGCCAGCGACTGGAAGCGGCTCGCGGCGCTCGGCCTCGCCTCGTGCGAAGCGCCGCAACTGGCGGCGCTGCTCGCCGGCGACCCGGCCTGGAGCGCGGACGAAGCACTGGCCCAGGCGCTGCGCGAGCCGCTGCTGCGCCTCGCTGCGCGCTACCTCACCGAGGCCCGCCGCGGCGACAAGCCGGTCGATTCGGTAGCCCGCTTCCACCTCGGCAATGGCGCCCGCATCGAACGCCTGAACTGGCTCGCCGACCGCTCGGACAAGGGCTTGCGCCAGTCCTGGGGCCTGATGGTCAACTACCTCTACGACCCGGACAGCCTCGAGGCCAACCTGGAGAACTTCGCGGCCACCGGCAGCATCGCGGCATCGTCCGCGGTGCGCAGGCTCGCCCGGCGCTGAGGTCGGCGTGGCGCACCGTACCCCCGACACCTCGCTCGCGCTGCGACCCTCGTCGATCCGCATTCGCCTGCTGCTGGCGAGCACGGTGGTGCAGGTGCTGCTGCTCAGCCTGCTGCTCGCCAACAGCGTGCGCCTGATGAACAACGCGGTGTCGGCGAGCCTGGAGACGACGATCACCCAGACCGCGAGCATGCTGCACGCGATGGCCACCAGTTACGGCGAACAGGGTCGCCTGGGCGCCCTGCAGGACGTACTCGGGGAGCTGCTCGCCGAGGCCGAGGAAGGCCTGATCTACGTGCGCATCCACGACGCCGAAGCGCGCCTGCTGATCAGCGCCGGAATGCCGATGCTGACCCACGTCCCGGAACCGAGCGAGCACCGCCGGCGCTTCTTCGAGAGCCTGCTCGCCGACGAGCTGGTGCATGTACGGCGCCCGCTGCTGCTGCCGCGCAACGAGGTCGGCGTGCTCCAGTTCGGCATCTCGGTGTCGGTGCTCGCCGCGGCGCGCGAGGCGATCATGCAGCAGGGCCTGGCGATCGCGCTCGCCGAGATCGTGCTGACCTTCATCCTGCTGTCCTCGCTCGGCTACTTCCTCACCCGCAACCTGCGCCACCTGCTCGAAGGCAGCCGGGCGATCGCGAACGGCTATCTCGAGCACCGCGTGCAAGCGCACGGCAACGACGAGCTGGCGGTGATCGCCGCCCATTTCAACGTGATGGCCGCCAACCTGCAGGAGCGCGTCGCCGAGCTGCAGAACACCGCCGAGCGCCTGCGCGCCAGCGAGGAGCGCCACGCCCTGGCGCTGCACGGCGCCAACGACGGGCTGTGGGACTGGGACATCGACGCGGACAGCATCTATTACTCGGAGCGCTTCTGCCAGATCCTTGGTGTCTTGCCGGGGAGCCTGTCGACCGTGCCGGGGGATTTCCTCGCTTACGTTCATCCACACGAGGTCGAGGCCTACCGCCAGCGCCTGATCGACCACCTGAAGGGCGACAGCAGCCAGTTCATGATGGAGCTGCGCGTGCGCCAGCCCGACGACAGCTATCGCTGGGTGCTGATGCGCGGCGTCGCCCACCACAGCAGCGAGACACACGCCTGCCGCATGGCCGGCTCGCTCGGCGACATCGACCTGCGCAAGCGCGCCGAGCAGCAGCTGGTGCACGACGCGCTGCACGACGGCCTGACCGGGTTACCCAACCGCGCGATGTTCATCGAGCACGCCAACCGCGCGCTCGCCCAGCGCCGCCGCGGCGACCTGAGCCAGATCGCGGTCCTGGCAATCAACCTCGAACGCTTCAGCCTGGTCAACGACAGCTACGGCCATGCCGTCGGCGACGAGTTGCTGCGCGGGATCGCCGCCCACATTTCGGCATTGATGCGCGACGGCGACGTGTGCGCCCGAGTCGGCGGCGACCAGTTCGCGGTGTTGCTCAACGGGGTCGAGAACTCGATCGACACCTTGCGCATGTGCGAGCAGCTCGTCGCGCTGCCCGCATTCGCCCCTGACGGCAACGGCCAGCGCCTGCACCCGCGCTGCCGTGTCGGCGTGGCGATCAGCGACAACGAGCGCGAGGACGCCGAATCGCTGCTGCGCGATGCCGACAACGCCCTCCACAAGGCGCGGCGCAGCGAAACAGGGGCGATCGAGTTTTTCCAGGCCGAGATGCACGCCGCCGCAGTGCGCGCGCTGCAGATCGAGGCCGAACTGCGCCACGCGCTGGCCGAGGGTGGCCTGCAGGTGTACTACCAGCCGATCGTCGGCCTCGACGATCGCCGTCCGGTCGGCTTCGAGGCCCTGGTGCGCTGGCCCCACCCCACGCTCGGACTGTTGTCACCTGCCGAATTCATCCCGCTCGCCGAGACGCTCGACCTCATCCACGACGTCGGCATGGTGGTGCTCGCGACCACCTGCGCCACGCTGCGCGATTGGGCGCAGCAGTTGCCTGCGGGGGCACCGCTGCGCGTCAGCGTCAACCTCTCGGCGCGCCAGCTCGCCCGCCCGCAACTGGCCGAAGAGCTGCTCGCCGCCATCGACCGCAGCGCAATCGCGCGCACGGCGATCCGCTTCGAGGTCACCGAGAGCGTGCTCGCCCGCCCGGACGGGCCGGCGATCGACAACCTGCACGCGTTGCGCGCCGCCGGGCTCGACATCCTGATCGACGATTTCGGCACCGGCTATTCGACCCTGAGCTACCTGCACACGATGCCGTGCAACCAGGTCAAGCTCGACGGCTCCTTCGTGCACTCGATCACCCACGACGAGCGCCTGCGCGCGATCGTGCGCCACAGCATCGAGCTCGCCCACGACCTCGGCATGACGGTGGTGGCGGAGTGCATCGAGGACGAGGCGCAACAGGAGATCCTGCGCGCGATGGGCTGCGACTTCGGCCAGGGTTATCTGTTCTCGCGGCCCCTGGATCGCGCGGCCACCTTCCAGCACCTTCAGTGCCTCGCCGGAGAAACGCCGCGATGAGCGCCCGCCGCACCGCCTCTAAGCTCCTCGTAGGCATCGCCGTGCTCGCGAGCGCGCACGGCGCGCATGCAGCCCCCGACTGGCAGGTCTCCGGCTTCGCCACCCTGGGCGCGGTTTATACGCGATCCGACGAACTGCAGTTCGCCCGCGTCGGCATCGACGCGCCCGGCGGTGACCACGTCGACCTCGGCCCGGATTCGGTGCTCGGCCTGCAGCTCGGCCTGCAGTTCGGCCAGGGCACGGGCGCGGTGGTGCAGGTGACGACGCGCGAAACCCAGCGCGGCGACTACGACCCGCGCCCGGCGCTCGCCTTCGTCAGCCATGCGCTGAGCCCCGGGCTGACCGTACGCGCGGGCCGCCTGCGCAGTCCGTTCTTCATGCTCTCCGACACCGCGGACATCAACTACAGCCAGCCCTGGGTGCGCCTGCCCGCAGAGGTGTACGGGCTCAACCCGTTCGCCGATCTCGACGGCATCGACCTGCTCCACCGCAGCCGGGTCGGCGATGCCTTCGTCGAGCTCCACCCCTACTTCGGCGCCAGCCGCATCCCGGTGATCGGCGGCGGGCACGCCCGCCTGCAGCGGCTGCGCGGACTGACGATGACGGTCGAGGCGGGCGAATTCAGTTTCAGCGCCGGCCACGCCCTGGCCGAACTCGCCGCGCACCGGACCTCGCAGTCGTACTACGACTTCATCGAACGGACCGGTCTGTCACCCGCACTGCAGGCCCGCCTGAGCGGCTCGGGCGCCGATGCCAGCTTCAGCTCGCTCGGCATGCAGTGGGACGACGGGAGCTGGCGCATCGTCGCCGAGCTCGCCCGCCTGAATGCGGACGCCTTCGTCAACAGTGCGACCGGCGCCTACGTCGCGGTCGGACGGCGCTTCGGGGCGCTCATGCCTTACCTGAGCCTCGCCCGCCAGCGCCAGGATGCTCCGCTGGTCGACCCGTCCCTGGCCGACTCCGCCGCGAGTGCGAGCGCCCTCGCCCTCTTCAACCGCTCGCGTAACCAGGCGCAGCGCAGCATCACCGTGGGCGGGCGCTGGGACTTTTCACCACAGGCGGCGCTCAAGACCGAATTCAGCCACATCGTCACGGATCGTGGCGCGCATGGCACCTTCATCGCACGCGATGATCCGTTCGCCTTCGGGCTGGACCAGCGCTCGATCAACCTGCTGAGCGTGTCGGTCGATGTGGTGTTCTGAGTCCGCATTCGCGCGCAACCGTGTCGGCGCGTCGCTGCTCGTCGCGCTCGCACTGGCCTTTTGGCCGGTCGCCGCCCACGCCGAGGACATGGTTCTGGTCAGCGCCCGCGCGGGCGGCCTTGCCGCGCTCGATCGCGAAACGGCGGTCCAGCTTTATCTCGGGCGCAGCACCGCCCTGCCCGACGGCCGCAGCGCTCGCCTGATCGACCTGCCTGCCGGCCCCGAGCGCGACCTGTTCTACCTGCAGCTCACCGGCAAGAACCCCAGCCAGATACGCGCCTACTGGTCGCGCCTGGTGTTCACCGGGCGCGCCCACCCGCCCCAGGAAGCACTCGACATCGACGACGCCATCCGCCGCGTGCTCGCCGACCGCAATGCCCTCGCCTACCTGCCCGCGGCCGCTGCCGACCACCCCGGGCTGAGGGTGTTGTTCGGTCCGGGCCGATAAGGCGCCCGCGCCGCGGGAGCGGGCGTGGGGTCAGCACCTGCGTGACTCGGCCGGCGCGGGCGGACGATCGCCTGCATGGCGTCGCGCGGACGGCGTTCTCATCGGCACGGCCGCCCGTGCTCGCGACCGCCAGGCCTCGAGCTGATCTTGCGGCAGGGATTGCAGCGCCGTGGCTCTCGTGCTTTAATGCGAATCATTCGTATTTTTAAAGACACTTCGAGATGCCGCATCCCGATCCCTCCACCGCGACCGCCGATGCGCAAGCCGCTGCCGCCCTGCCGCCTGCGCGCGAACGGGCGCAGACGGGGGCCTCGTTCGCCAGCCGCGACTTGCTCGGCAACGGGCGCGAGGTCCGCATCGTGCACGAGGGCAGCGAGTACGTGCTGCGCGCGACGCGCAACGGCAAGCTGATCCTCACCAAATGACGCCGAGGCGAGGCAGAGCGCCTTCAGGAGGCTAGACTATGTACGTGTGCGTGTGCAACGCGGTCACCGAGCGCGAGATTCACCTGGCTACCACCCAGGGTGCGCGCACCTTGCGCGACCTGCGCCATTCGCTTGGCGTCACTGCAGAGTGCGGCCGCTGCGCACGTTGCGCGCACGACTGCCTGAAGTCGGCGCTCGGAGCCACCCCCCTGCCACCTGTCGGCGGCTTGGCCACGGGCATGAGAGCGACATTTCCCGCACCTCTGGAGGCATGATGAAAGGCGACAAGAAGGTTATCCAGTACCTGAACAAGCAGCTCACCATCGAGCTGACTGCGATCAACCAGTACTTCCTGCATGCGCGCATGTACAAGAACTGGGGTTTCGCGCGGCTCGGCAAGCACGAGTACGACGAGTCGATCGAGGAGATGAAGCACGCCGACCTGCTGATCGAGCGCGTCCTGTTCCTCGAGGGCCTGCCCAACCTGCAGAACCTGAACAAGCTGTTGATCGGCGAGAACGTGCCCGAGTGCCTGCAGGGCGACCTCAAGGTCGAACTCGGCGGGCGCGACAACCTGATCGAGGCGATCGCCTACTGCGAATCCTGTAAGGACTACGTGTCCCGCGAGCTGTTCGAGCACATCCTCGAGGACACCGAAGAACACATCGACTATCTGGAAACCCAGCTCGGTCTGATCGACAGTGTCGGCCTGCCGAACTATCTCCAGTCGCAGATGGAACCGAGCGCTTCCTGACCCCCAACTCCACCCGATGCTGCCTCCGCGGAGGCAGCCCCTGCCTCCGCCCCGATGCATCAAGCTGCCCCGACACTGTCACTGCTGTCACCTTCTTCGCCGTCCCTGTCCGCTGACGCGGCAGTCGAGTCAGATCGCACGGGCGATCCGTGCGCGATGGTGACCGTCGGTGCGCCTGCCGGGGCACGCCCGCGCCCCGCCGCCAACGCCCCCGCGAGCGCCTCTTTCGCCCCCCACTGGCGGCGCCTGGGGCTCGCCGGCCTGGTCGCCGCAGCCCACTTCGCCGGCCTCGCCGCAGTCGCCCATCGCGCCCAGGAACGCCCGACGCAGGTCGAACTGGCGCCGATCCAGGTCGCCCTGATGGCCGCGGAGCCGGTGGCGCAGCCCGTTCCGGTGCCGACGCCCCCCCGACCGCCGGAGCCGCGACCACCCGAACCCGCTCCACCCGAGGTTCGCCCTCCCGATCCCACGCCACCAGCGCCCCGACCGGTGGTGAAGAAACCCGCCCCGAAGCCTGCAGTCAAGCGCCCGGCACCGGTCACCGCGTCGACGACCGCACTGAGCGCTGCCGAGGACGCTGCGCCGCCCACCCCCGCACCGGCGCCGCCCGCCCCCGCGGCTGCACCCGCGCCGGTCGCGGCCGCCCCGGCGGCGGTGACCGCCGCGCGCTTCGATGCCGCTTACCTCAATAACCCGCGCCCGGGCTACCCGCCGCTGTCGCGCCGCTTGCGCGAAGAGGGCCAGGTCACCCTGCGCGTGCTGGTGTCACCCAACGGCTCGCCGGCTCAGGTGGAACTGCGCTCGAGTTCGGGCTCGGAGCGGCTGGACCGCGCCGCACGCGAGGCCGTTGCGCGCTGGCGCTTTGCCCCGGCACGCCGGGGCGACGCCGCGATCGAATCCTGGGTCCTGGTACCCATCGTCTTCAAACTCCAAGGAAACTGAGCATGGACAGTTCGCAGGCCTTCGGCCTCGCCCATCTGTGGGCGCAATCCGACGCCATCATCCGCGCCGTCGGCGTGATCCTGATGGTGATGTCGATCAGCAGCTGGTACCTGATCCTGAACCGCGTGCTGCGCCAGGTGCGCGCGCGCCGCCACAGCGGCGCGGTGGAAGCCTTCTGGGCGGCACCCGACCTCGATGCAGGCCTGCGCGTGCTCGAAGCGCGCGCCCCCGGCTCGCCCTTCGAGGCCCTCGCGCAGCAGGGCGCTGCGGCTGCACAGCATGTGCGCCGCCACACCCGCGTCAACACCCTGGGCGGTAACCTCGATGCTGACGAGATGATCACCCGCGCGCTGCGCAAGTCGATCGCGCTATCGACCGCGGCGCTCGAGTCGGGGCTGACCGTGCTCGCCTCGATCGGCTCGACCGCGCCCTTCGTCGGCCTGTTCGGCACCGTGTGGGGCATCTACCACGCGCTGGTCAACATCAGCGCGTCGGGCATGGCGACGCTCGACAAGGTGGCCGGTCCGGTGGGCGAGGCGCTGATCATGACCGCCTTCGGCCTCTTCGTCGCCATCCCGGCAGTGCTCGCCTACAACGGCATCACCCGCGGCAACCGCCTCGAGCTGTCAGAACTCGATGCCTTCGCCCACGACCTGCACGCCTGGTTCGCCACCGGCGCGCGTATCGCAACGGTCACTGGCGCCGCGTCGCGCACCGCGGATGCCGGCACAGGCTCACCGGCCCCGGCCCACGGAGCGGCGTGATGGCGTTCGGCGGATTCAGCCAGGAGAGCGCGCGCGCGCCGCAGAGCGACATCAACATGGTGCCGCTGATCGACGTCATGCTGGTGCTGCTGATCGTGTTCATGATCACCGCGCCGCTGCTGACCCACTCGGTCAAGATCGACCTGCCGCAAGCGTCGAGTTCGCCCACCGAGCAGAAACCCGAGACCGTGGCGCTGTCTATCGACGGCGAGGGCCGGGTGTTCTGGAACAACGAGGCGGTGGACGAGGTGGCGCTGCCGGCACGCCTGGCGGCGGCCGCGGCCCACATGCCGCAGCCCGAGCTGCACCTGCGCGCCGATCGCGACACGCGCTACGAGGTGATCGCGAGGGTGATGGCGGAGGCGCGCAGCGCGGGAATCGAGAAGATGGGCTTCGTGACGCTGCCGGAGCGCTGAGCACTTGAGCGCACGGGACGTGGCGGGCGTCGCGATGTCACGGTGACCCGGCAGCGGCGAACCCTGCGCGCGGGGTGAATGCAGGAGGCGGGCGCGACTCAGGCCGCGCGGTTGCGCACGCGGACGATGACGTCGATTTCTTCCAGCACCACACCTTCGGGCAGACGCGGCGCGCCGATCACGCGCAGCTCATCGTCGGCGATGTCGCACACCGCGCCGGTGTCCATGTTGTAGAGGTGGTGATGGGGCGCCGTGGTGGAGTCGTACACCACGCGTTGCGGGTCGACGAACAGCTCGCGGATCATCTTCTTCTCGCTGAACAGGCGCAGCGTGTTGTAGACGGTCGCACGTGACACGTCGGGCGAGGCCTCGAGCACCTTCGCCCAGATCTGGTCGGCGGACAGATGCACCGGGGCCGAGAACAGCACGCGTGCGATCTCGATGCGCTGGTGGGTGACGGGCACGCCGGCCTTGCGCAGGCTGGCGATGGCGTCGGAGGAGGCATAGGCATTCATCATGGAGTCGACCCTCAGGAGGCACAGCCAGGCCCTGTGCAGGCCTTAATTGGACTTCGTCCCGATGCTGGACCGCGTCGCAAACACTGTCAATAAGCCATGCGAACTAGTACCGGGTGCCGCCTCGCGGCCGCACCCAGTGCGGGAACGCCCTCCTCGGCGGTGCTTACTTGAACGGATCGGGGCGCGGGGTCTCGTTGCTCGACGGCGGCAGGATCGGCATCGCGATCTGCGGCAGTTCGCCGGTCAGCGTCTTCAGGAAGGCCACGATGCTGCCGATCTCGTCCGCGCTGTAGGTGCGACCGAGCTGCAGGCGACCCATGGTGTCGACCGCCTGCTCGAGGGTCGCCGCCTCGCCGTCATGAAAGTACGGATAGGTCAGCGCGACGTTGCGCAGGGTGGGCACCTTGAAGTTGAAGCGGTCGGCGTCGACACCGGTGACCGCGGAGCGGCCTTCGGCGGGCGACGTGCTCGTGTACGGCTCGACCACGCCCATGCGCTGAAACGAGGTACCACCGGCCGCGGGGCCGTTGTGGCAGGCCACGCAACCGCTCTCCTTGAACAGCGTGTAGCCGGCGAGTTCCTTCGCGGTCAGCGCCTTGTCGTCGCCCGCGAGCCACTTGTCGAAGCGCGCGTTCGGGGTGGCGAGCGTCTTCTCGAACTCGGCGATCGAGTCGGTGATCATGTCGATGTCGATCTTGTCCTTGCCATACACGGACCTGAACTCGGCGACATAACCGGGGATCGACTGCAGGATGCCGATCGCCAGCGTATGCGGCATGTTCATCTCGACGTCGGCCTGGATCGGGCCGCCGGCCTGTTCCTTGAGGTCGGCCGCGCGCCCGTCCCAGAACTGGGCGATCGCCAGACTGGAGTTGTAGACCGTGGGCGAGTTCACCGGGCCGGCCTTCCAGCCGTGACCGATCGAGGTCTTGAGGTTGTCGGTGCCGCCCATCGACAGGTTGTGGCAGGTATTGCACGAGATGATGCCGGACATCGACAGGCGCGGCTCGAACCATAGCTTCTTGCCGAGCTCGACCTTGGCCGGATCGGCGACCCTGGCCGGCTCGATCGGCTTGATCGGTTCGTCCCGCACGGTGACGGCCGCCCAGGCACTGCCCGCCACCACCAATGCCACCGCCACGCTCACTGCCTTCATCTTCGTCATGACACTGCTCCTTCCTTGCTCGGCGAATCCGATTGGTCCGTGCAGCCTCCCAGCCCGGCGGGCGGGGTTGCGGCACTCATTTATTAGATGCCGTCTAAAATCTTCGAATCTTGACCTCAGTCAACGTTTGACCGATTTCCGGCGGAACGAAGCCGCTCTCGCACGGTCCTTGTGATGCCGCCAGCGACGCAAGGGGCTTCATTCCGATACAAGCCGGGCCTCCCGCCCCGCTATCCTTCGACACACGTATCGATCGCCCGGCTGCTGGCCGGGGAGACCGCAGGCCCATGACCGAAGACACCCGCCCGAACCATCCCGCCCGCCCGCGCTGGGGGCGACGCGCCGCGCTGATCCTGCTCCCCGTGCTGCTCGCCGGCGGCTGGTATGCGCGCACCGCCGTTCTCGGCGAGCGCGATCCGCTTGCCACCTACCAGTTCACCAGCGTCCAGCGCGGCGACATCGAGGACGTGGTGACCGCAACCGGCACCCTGCAGCCGCGCGACTTTGTGGATGTGGGTGCGCAAGTGTCCGGGCAGTTGCGCAAGATCCACGTCGAGGTCGGCGACACCGTCGACGCCGGCCAGTTGCTCGCCGAGATCGACCCCACGGTGTATCGCGCCCGCGTCGATGGCTCGCGTGCGCAGTTGAAGAACCTGCGTGCGCAGCTCAGGGACCGCGAGGCCCAGCTCGACCTCGCCCACATCCAGCTGCGGCGCCAGCGCGCGCTGATGGCCGAGGACGCGACCACGAAGGAAAGCCTGCAGACCGCCGACGCCTCGGCCAAGTCGGCCGCGGCCCAGCTCGAAGCCTTGCGCGCGCAGATCGAGCAGATCGAATCGACCCTGCGCGCCGACGAGGCCAACCTGCAGTACGCGCGCATCCTGTCGCCGATGAGGGGCACCGTGGTGTCGATCACCGCACGCCAGGGCCAGACGCTGAACACCAACCAGCAGGCACCGGTGGTGATGCGGATCGCCGACCTGTCGACGATGACGGTGCAGACCCAGGTCTCGGAGGCCGACGTGAGCCGCCTGAAGCTCGGCATGGAGGCCTACTTCACCACGCTGGGCGGCAGCGGCAAGCGCTGGCAGGGTTCGCTCGAGAAGGTCGAGCCCACCCCCACGGTGACCAACAACGTGGTGCTCTACAACGCGCTGTTCAATGTCCCCAACCCGGACGGCCGGCTGATGACGCAGATGACCGCACAGGTCTTCTTCGTGGTCGCGCAGGCGAAGGGAGCGTTGCTGGTCCCGATGGCGGCGCTCACCCAGGGCCAGGCGCGCCCGCCGCAGGCCGGCGTGCCTGCCAGCGGTGGCGGACGCGGCCCCGGCCAGGGCCAGGGCCGCAGCGCCGGCGCTGCGGGTGCCGCCGCCGCGCCGCGCCAGGGCACGGTGAAGGTGGCCGACGCGGGCGGCAAGCTCGAAGAGCGCAAGGTCGAACTCGGCGTCGCCAACCGCGTGCAGGCACAGGTGCTGTCCGGGCTGCAGGAAGGCGAGCGCGTGGTGTCCGGCCTCGTTGTCGGCAACGGCGCGACGCGTCCGCAGATGACGCCGCGGCTATGAAGCGCGAACACCTGCCCGGTAGCCTAGACGCGCCCGCACGCCTGCGCACCGCACCCCCGGCCGGCAGCGAAGCGGCACGATCGCCCGCGGCCGCAGTCCCCCTGATCGAGCTCGCCGGCATCACCCGCAGCTTCGTCAACGGCGAGGTCGAGACCCGGGTGCTGCACGGCATCGACCTCACGATCTACCCGGGCGAGTTCGTCGCCATCATGGGCGCTTCGGGTTCGGGCAAGTCCACGCTGATGAACATCCTCGGCTGCCTCGACCGCCCCACCGGCGGCAGCTACCGCTTCATGGGCGAGGACGTCGCCCGCCTCGACCGCGACGCACTCGCGCGCCTGCGCCGCGAGGCCTTCGGCTTCGTGTTCCAGAGCTATAACCTGATCGGCGGCGCGAGTGCGCGTGACAACGTCGAGGTGCCGGCGATCTACTCGGGCATGCCGCGCGACGAGCGCCATGCGCGCGCCCAGGAACTGCTCGCGCGCCTCGGCCTGGCGCAGCGCGTGCACCACCGCCCCGGCCAGCTCTCCGGCGGCCAGCAGCAGCGCGTGTCGATCGCACGCGCGCTGATGAACGGCGGGCGCATCATCTTCGCCGACGAGCCCACCGGCGCGCTCGACAGCCGGAGCGGCGCCGAGGTCATGAAGCTGCTCGCCGAGCTGTCGGCGGCGGGCCACACCATCATCCTGATCACCCACGAGCGCGAGGTCGCCGAGCAGGCGCAGCGCATCATCGAGATCCGCGACGGCCGCATCGTCGCCGACCCCGGGCCGCGCCTGCCGCAGAACGCGGAGCCGGACTTTGCGCCCCACGTCGATCGCACCTCGCCGCTGTCGGACGTACTCGAAGCCACCCGCACCGCGCTGCGCGCGCTGCGCGCCAACCTGTTCCGCACCATCCTGACCCTGCTCGGCATCGTCATCGGCGTGGCCTCGGTGATCGCCATGCTGGCGATCGGCGACGGCGCCAAGCAGAAGGTGATCGACCAGGTGAGCGCGATGGGCACCAACCTGCTCACGGTGCGCCCGGGCGCGCCCAACACCCGCGGCCGCGACGCCCCGGCGACACTGGTCATCGAGGACGTGCAGGCGATCGCCGCCCTCCCCAACGTGCTCGCCTCGGTGCCCGAGCAGGGCGCCACGATCACCCTGCGCGCAGGCAACGCCGACCACCGCAGCAGCGTCAACGGCACCTCGGCCGACTACGTCGTCGCGCGCAACTGGGCACCCGCGAGCGGCACCTTCTTCAGCGCCGAAGATGAGGCACGCTACGCCACCGTGGCCGTGCTCGGGCAGACCGTGGCCAACGCGCTGTTCCCGGGGCGCGACCCGGTGGGCGAGTTCATCCTGGTCAACAACATCCCCTTCCAGGTCATGGGGGTGATGACGCCCAAGGGCGCCACGCCCTGGGGACAGGACCAGGACGACATCGTGTTCATGCCCTTCACCACCGCCAGCCTGCGCATCACCGGGCAGCGCTTCCTGCGCAACGTGACCGTGGCGGTGGAAGATGTCGGCCAGATCGACGCCACCCAGGCCGCGGTGCAGGCGCTGCTGCTCGCCCGCCACGGTGTGGAGGACTTCCAGATCCGCAACATGGCCTCGGTGATCGACACCGTATCCGAGACACAGAACACGCTCACCGTGCTGCTCGGCACGGTGGCGGCGATCTCGCTGCTGGTGGGCGGCATCGGCGTCATGAACATCATGCTGGTGTCGGTGACGGAGCGTACGCGCGAGATCGGCATCCGCATGGCAACGGGTGCGCGCACGAAGAACATCCTGCAGCAGTTCCTGATCGAGGCGCTGGTGGTGTCGGCGGTGGGCGGGCTGATCGGCGTCGCCGTCGGGCTGGGCAGCGCCGCGCTCATCGAGGCCTTCGGCACCGCGGTGCAGTATTCGCTGACCCCGGTGGTACTCGCCTTCAGTTGCGCCTTCCTCACCGGGCTGGTGTTCGGCTACCTGCCCGCTCGCAAGGCCGCCCGCCTCGACCCGGTGGTCGCGCTCGCCTCCGAATAGGGTTGTCCATGCGCCTTCAGCCGAACACCCGCCTGCTCCCCGGCTTGCTGCTTCTCGCCTTCACCGCCGGCTGCGCACTCACCGAGCCGGTCGTCCGTCCCGACCTCGAGCTGCCCGCGCAATGGACCGAGGCTGCCGGCGCGGCCACGGCGTCCGCGCCCGTGCACGACACCTGGTGGCGGGGCTTCGGCTCCGCGACGCTCGACGCGCTCGTCAGCGAGGCGCTGGCCGCCGCGCCAGACCTGCGCATCCAGGCCGAGCGCGTCGTGCAGGCCGAGCTCGCGCTGCGCCAGGCGGGGGCCTCGTTGTTTCCAACGCTCGACTTCAGCGCCGGCAGCGCCGCGCGCAACGTGGACAGCAACGAAACGAACACCTCCAGCCTCGGCCTCGGCGCAAGCTACGAGCTCGACCTCTGGGGACGCATCGCGGCTGGCGTCGACGCCAGCCGCGCCGGCCTCGCGGCCACCCGCTTCGACCACGACGCCGCGCGGCTGTCGATGAGCGCCAGCGTGGCGACGACCTGGTTCCAGGCCCTGGCCTTGCAGGAGCGCCTGGAGATCGCCCGCCACAACCTCGCCATCGCCGAGCGCGTGCTGCGCGTGGTGCAGGTGCGTTACGACAACGGCGCCGCGTCGGCGCTCGAGCTGAGCCAGCAGCGCACCACGGTGCTGAACCAGCGCCAGGCAATCGAACCGCTCGAAGTGCAGTTGCGCCAGACGCGCAGCGCGCTCGCCATCCTGCTCGGGCGCAGCCCGCAGGCCGGCTTCCCGACCGAGGAGGCCCTCGCCGCGCTGCAGGTGCCGGGGGTCGACGCCGGCCTGCCCTCCGAACTGCTGCTGCGCCGCCCCGACCTCGCCGCCAGCGAGGCCCGCCTCGCCGCTGCCGCCGCCAACATCGCCGCCGCGCGCGCCGCGCTGCTGCCCGGCATCAGCCTGTCGGCAGGCGCAGGCGTCGGCAGCGCCGCGCTGCTGTCGCTCGCCGACACCACGCGCACGCTGTCGATCTCGGCCAGCGTGCTGCAGAGCATCTTCGATGCCGGCCGCCTGCGCGCCGACGTGGACATCCAGCGCTCGCGCCAGCGCGAGTTGCTCGAGACCCACCGCCGCGCCATCCTCGCCGCCCTCAAGGAGGTCGAGGACGCGCTCGCCGACGCCACCCGCGACGCCAACCAGGAAGCCGCCCAGCGCGAGATCCTCGCCGAAGCCCAGCGCAGCCTGCGCCTGGCCGAATTGCGCTACCGCGAAGGCGCCGACAGCCTGCTCACCGTGCTCCTTGCCCAGCGCACGCTATTCGCCGCTCAGGACCAGCTCGCCCAGTTGCGCCTGGCGCGGCTCAGCGACGCGGTGAATCTTTACAAGGCGCTCGGCGGCGGCTGGTCGCGGCCCGCAAGCTAGCGTCGGTCTCGCCATCCTCGGCGCTTCGCAGCCACTACCCGAGCGCCGCGCCCGGCGCAGCCCCCCACCCTTCGCGGCTTCCGCCGCTCCTACACGTTCGCCACCGTGGCGAGGCCCTGCAGGAGCGGCGGAAGCCGCGAGCCTTTCCCGCCCCGCCCCACGGCGAAGCACCACGTCCCCCCCTCCCCCTGATCGCCTCCGGGCCCCGCGACCATGTCCCGCTCCGGCAGCGCGACGCCCATGCTGGAATCTTCCGCAGGCGCCACCTGCCTGAATCATCCACGTTGCAAAAATGCGACTGATTCTCAATATCGTTGACTTGATCCAGAGTCTTATCGAGAATGCGACCCATCTGCAACAGCAGATAACTGCCGCCGACGCCCCCATTGAAACGGAAACCCGGCGGCCGCAGACGTAGCGAGCCACTCCGCAGTGACGGACCAGCCAGCCAAGCCAGCCCGGCACGCTTGTAGCGGAGGTCCGTCCGTCCATGACGCACGGATCATATCGTCCGTTCGCGGACCGCTCGCGTACGCCGGCCCTTACGTAGCCGCCACCGTCGCGGCGCCGGATAGGGGCCGCGCGCGCTGCCAAGTCCGGGCTGATCACTTCAACGCCTTTCGCAACCCGTGATCAGGAAGACCGATGTCCTCGAGAAAACCGCACGTCAAGCAGCCCCGGCCGCTGCGCAAGCGCCCCGCCGCCACCGCCCTGGCCCTCGGCCTGTCGACCGCCGTCCTGGTGCCGATGGCCGCCGTCGCCCAGGAACAGAAGGGCACCGCCGAATCCACCCTGCAGCCGGTCAACGTGATCGACACTGCGCTGGAAGCCAACCCGAACGCCGAGCCCGGCGTGCCCTACAAGGCGAAATACTCGGGTGACGAGCGCCACAAGCGTGCGCTCGCCGAGACCGCGCAGAACATCCAGGTGCTGACCAAGGCGCAGATCGAGGACTCCGGCTACACCGACCTGCGCGAGATCCTCGACGCCCAGCCGGGCATCACGCTGGGCACCGGCGAGAACGGCAACGCCTTCGGCGACCGCTACATCATCCGTGGCCAGGAGGCGCGCAGCGACGTCTTCGTCGACGGCCTGCGCGACCCCGGCATGACCATCCGCGAGAGCTTCGCAACCGAGCAGATCGAGATCTCCAAGGGCCCGAACTCCAGCTTCGCCGGCCGCGGCACCTCGGGCGGCGCGGTCAACTCGGTAACCAAGCAGGCCACCACGGACTACGGCTACACCCGCCTGTCCACCGGTTTCGGCACCGACCGCCACACCCGCCTCACACTCGACACCAACCAGGTCATCAACAAGGACCTGGCGGTGCGCGCGAACCTGCTTTATGGCTATGAGGAAGTGCCCGATCGTGCGCCGGCCGACCGCGACCGCAAGGGCATTGCGCTGTCCACGTTCTGGACACCGACCGACAAGCTCGACCTCACCTTCGATTACTACGGCCTCGACGCCGAGGACGCGCCCGACATGGGCGGCTTTCTGGTCGGCGAGGGCGCCAACCGCAAGCCGGCAAAGAATGTCCCGGTCTACGCCCAGGCGCAGGATTTCCTGAAATCGGACGTCGATATCCTCACCGCACGCCTGCGCTACCAGTTCTCGCCCGACACGCGTGTCACCAACCTGACCCGCTTCGGGCAGACGGACAACGGCTATGTCACCACCGGCGCGCGCGCGAGCGTGTTCGGGGTGAATGATCCGCGCGCGGGCGCCCCGACGATCAGCCTCAGCACCCACCAGGGCTGGCAGGAGGTCGAGTACTTCGTCAACCAGACCAACCTGCATGTCGACCGCGAGCTCGGCGGGCTGAAACACGAGTTCATCTTCGGCCTGGAGTATTCCGACCACAGCGTGCTCAACGGCGTCTATGACGTCGCCAACTCGGGCGAAAACTGCATGGTCGATGGCCGCGGCGGCGTGGCCACCGCGCTGAACGGCTGGTGCATCACCGACGCCAGCGGCGCCCTGCTCAACGGCATCGATTCGATCATGAACCGCCGCGTCGCCAGGGGCGCCTGGGACATCGACTGGAACGTGAAGACGGTGTCGCTGTCGGCCATGGACACGGTCGATCTGACCGACAGGTGGACCGCCTTCGCCGGCCTGCGCTGGGATCGCTACGATTTCGACACCACGACGCGCGACCTGCGCCTGCAGACGAGCAGGGCCTACGACTACTCGGACAGCCTGTGGAACGGCCACGTCGGCCTGACCTACAAGTTCCTGCCCCACGCCAACGTCTATGCGAGCTACGCGACCGCAAGCGACATCAACGGTGGCGAGTCCGACGTGGGCTCGAGCTGCGGCTACGGCGGCATCTGCGTCGATGACATCACCGGGGTCGCGGTTGCCGACAGCAAGCCGGAGCAGACCCAGAGCGTCGAGCTCGGCACCAAGTGGAACCTGATGGACGAGAAGCTGCTGCTGTCGGCCGCCGTGTTCCAGATCACCAAGTCGGACGTGATGGAGTCGGCACCGATGGGTACCGGGTACGACGCGTCCGGCGCCCTGAACACGGGCAAGAACCGCGTCCGCGGCGTCGAGCTCGCCCTGACCGGCCTGATCACCCCCAGGCTCACCGGCCAGGCCGGCGTCGCCATCATGGACTCGGAGATCCTGCGCTCGAACGTGGCGGCGAACGAGGGCAAGGTGCTGAGCAACTTCGCCGACGACACCGCCTTCGTGCAGTTGAAATATCAGGCGACCGACACTTTCGCATTCGGCGGCGCGGTCAAGTACGAGGGCAAGAAGTACGCCGGGCAGCCCGACTCCGCCGCTGCTTACGACCCGCTGGGCCAATACAGCCAGCCCATCCCGGCCTACACCGTCCTCGACCTGTTCGCGAACTACCGCATCGACAAGAACATGGACGTGCGCCTGAACGTGGGCAACGTGACCGACAAGGACTACTACCTCGCCGGATATCGTTCGGGCTCCTTCCTGTACAAGGGCGACGCGCGCAACGCGCGGGTGACCCTGAACTATGACTTCTGAGCGTCCCATCCCCCGCAAGCGGTGGAAGGCGTTCGCAAAGAAAACAAGCGCTTGCAAAACGATTTCTAGAGAGGACTAGCCCTCACCCGCCCCGGGCCCGCGCTCCGATGCGCGGCCCCGCATTTTTCGTTTCCGGACGGTCAAGCGCCGATCGGTGCCGCCACGGAGGGGCTTCCGCGCTCCATCCGTGGCCGGTGCAGAACGCACGCAGGCCGCCCGTCATCCGCCCGAATCGCCATGCAAATCCAATCCTTCGACGATAAAGACAGCCATCCCGTATCGCCCGGGCTCAGTCGGCGCCGCGCCCTCCAGGCCATGGCCGCCGCACTCGCCGCCACCGCCCTGCCTGCCCAGGTCCGTGCCGCATCCCGCGGCACCCGCGCCGTCGTCGGCGCCGCCTGGAGGGGGCCGCGCGAAAGCGACCCCTACTTTGCCGGCACCCTGATCGCCGACTGGGAGGCGCGCAGCCTCGGCTTCGGCTACAAGGTCCCCCTGCCGACCCGCCCCCACGGCATTCTGGCGGAATCCGACGGCGGGCTGCTGGTATGCGGCGTGCGCCCCGGCACCTGGCTGCTGCGCTGCGATGGACAGGGCAAGATCACGCAGCAGATCGATGTCCAGGCCGAGGGCGACTGCCGCCTGGGCGGTCACGCCATCGCCTCCGCAGACGGCGAGCGGCTCTACACCACCGAGACCGACTACGCCAGCGGCAGGGGCAAGATCGGCGTGCGCGACCGCCGCAGCCTGCGCAAGATCGCCGAGTGGGAGACCCACGGCATCGAGCCGCACCAGGTCCTGCTGGACGGCCAGGGTCATCTGGTCGTCGCCAATGGCGGAATTCCGCGCACCCTGAACGACCGCAAGATCGACATCGACCGCATGGACGCCTCGCTGGTCCGCATCGACCACACGAACGGACAGCTGCTCGGCAAGTGGAAGGTGGACGATCCGCGCCTCAGCCTGCGCCACATGGCCTGGAGCCGTGCGCCGCAGGATCCCGATGCGCTGCTGGGCATCGCCATGCAGGCCGAGCACGACCTCGAGGCCGACCGCCGGCGCGCCCCCATCCTCGCGGTGTTCGACGGCAAGGACCTCGGCATCCCCACGCGCGAGAACGACGGCATCGGTTACGCCGGCGACATCGGTCCGGCGCTCCACGACGGCTTCGCGCTCACCAGCCACCAGGTCGACGTCGCCAATCTCTGGCATCCGGGCATGCCGGACAAGATGCGGCCGATCGTGCAGCTAAAGGCCCCCTACGCGATCGCCGGATGGCATGGCCCGCAGGACGGCGGAGGCGTGGTGGTGTCCACCGCCTACGGCCTCGCCCGCTGGCATCCGAACGCCAGCGCCAACCTGCTGCCGTGGCCCGAACCCATGGCGCTCGACAACCACTGGGTTCTGGTCGATGAGGCGTGAAGCGGGAGCCCCTCTCCGCAGACCGCGACACGAACCGGATGCCGACCGCCTGAGGAATTGACATGATCGCAAACTTCATCGTTGCATTCGCCGCCTTCTACCACATCATCGCCACCCTCGCGGCGATGATGTCGGTATTTCACTTCGCCCGCATCCTGCGTGGCGACGAGGACGGCCACCCGCTGTGGCGGCGCGTCTTCGACTGGGGCGAAACCCACTTGTGGATCTCGGGCGCCATCCTGATCGGCGCCGGCATCTACCAGACCGGCCTGACGGAGTACCTGAACAACCCCAAGCTGTGGACCAAGGTCGGCCTGGTCGTGTTGTGGTGGGCGAACTCGTGCGCAATCCGCAGGACGCTCCGGACCGCCTCCGCCGTGCGCCGCAACCTGATGTTCGGGATCTCGACCGGCAGCCTGCTCTACGGAACCCTGCTCGGAGTGAGCAAGCCGCTCGCCTATGGGGTGCTTCCCTTGCCCTGGTTCCTCGCCGGGTTGGTCGCGACGATCGCGCTGTGCACCTATGCGGTGGGTCGGCTCTTCCCGGCGGCCAGGCCGGCGTAGCGGGCGCCGCTCGCCCCCGCAGGGTCAGCTCGCTGGCCGCTGCGCCGCCGGCATCGACATGGCGCGGGGCATCGACGAAACGCACCGTTACCTCGGCCGCGACCGTCGTTGCAAGCCCGCCGAGGAACACCCCGGCCAACACGGCCCCAAGCTGTCTGCCAGCAATCATCGAAGCACCTCCAGGTCCGTGTGCAGGCCGAGGGCGATAGCCCATGAATCGATATTGATTCGCATTACGGTGAATGGTCGCTTCGATCGCCCATCGTGCAAATGGCCGCGGCGCTCGCTCGCAGCCCACGGAACAAGGCACCCATGAACCGTATCGCCTCCTCCACGCCAGGTCGGGTCCGCATCCGCGACCTTGCGCTGCGCAATCCCACCCGTATGGAACGCGTCGAGTCGGCCCTAGATCGCATCGACGGCATCCACGACATCGTGCCGAATGCCGCGGCTGGCAGCATCGTGCTGCATTACGACGCCACGGCGATCGAGCCTGACGAGCTCGAGCACCGCATCGACGCCATCGTCGACGCCGCCCTCGCCGCCCCCGGCAAGCCGGGGCGCCACAAGCTGCGGCGCCAGGCGAACCGCGCCGCCAAGATCGGCATGCTCGGCAGCCTGGGCGCCTCGCTGGCGCTGGCGGCGACCGGCAACAAGCGCTGGCACGCGGTGACCGGTGGCGTCTTCGTCGCCTGTCTCGGGGTGCACCTCGGCCTGCATCGAAAGGCCCTGCTGCGCTGACTCAGGTGCGGGCGCCGTGTACAACCGCCGCGCTGGTGCGTCCATCGCGCGGCAGGCCGGCGAAGGCGATGCGCGCGCCTTCTGCGGCCAGGCGCTGCAGAACGTCCGCCTGGTCCTGCGGCAGCAGGCCGGCGTGGAAGTCGTCGAGGCCGAGCGCCTCGGCCATCGTGCGCGCGCGCTCGGGATGGTCTCCGGTCAGCATCAGCACGCGCTTCACGCCGAGCCGGCGTAGGCCGCGGATGGTGGCTGCACTGTTGGCGCGCAGGCCGTCGCGCAGCGCCAGCACGTCGAGCAGCTCGCCGCCGAAGCCGATGTAGCGCAGCGTCTTGCCCTCACGATGGAGCCGGTCGATGACCTCGCGATGCGCCGCAACCTGAATGCCCTCGTCGTCCTCGACGAGGTGGCGCGAGCCGACCACAATGCGGCGCCCATCGATGACGCTGGCCACACCGTGGGCGACGACTAACTCGACCTCCTTGTGGTCGAAGTGGCGCGGGCTGTCCAGGCGCCGGGAGGCCTCTCAAGAAAACGTTTTGCAAGCGCTCGTTTTCTTTGCGAACGCCTTCCACCGCTTGCGGGGGACGGGATGCTCAGAACTCCCAGGCGACACCCACGTTGGCGATGTTGCGATCGTTGCCGCGCCCGGCCGCGCCCGAGATCTTCACGCCCTCGGCGATCGTGTAGCGCAGGCCGACCTGGCGATCCGGGCCGGAATGCTCCTCACCGAAGGTCTCGATGACGAAGTCGAGTTGCGCGGTGAGCGGAACGTCGAGGCCGACACCCCAGAAATTCACGTCCTCGTCGTCGCGCGCCCACTCGCGGCCGAGGTTCGCATGCACCCGCGGCCCCTGCTCGAACGCCCAGGTCGCCAGGCCGGCGAGCGCGTCGACACGGGTCGAGTCCTCGCCGCTGACGCGCTCGCGCCCGTATTCGTACTTCAGGCCGGCCGACAGCCCGGTTTCGGACTGCAGCGGCACCCATTTGACCGCCGCGCCCACGGCGCGGACCTTCGCGTCGGGATCGGCATCGCGATCCTTGGCACGCCCGAAGCCCACCTCCACCTCGACATTGTCGATCGGACCAAAACCGGCCGCACCCTCGTAACCGCGCACGGCGTCATCGCGGCTCCAGCCGTACTCGAGCTTGGCGCCGCCGCGCTCGAGCGTGCCCGCGTCATCGACGGCCATCGGCCGCTCGGCAAACACTGGCATGGCATGAAGTGCAAACAACGAGACCAGCATGATCGGGCGCACCCCGAACTTCCGATACGACATGGTGATTCCCTTGCAAGGATAGGGTGGACATGGGCGGGCCACCCACGAGGGCGGCCCGCGGTGGAAAAAATCCGGCGGCGCGCGGCACGGTCTCAGCGCAGCGCCAGTGACCGCAGCGCCGCGCACGCCGGGATCACTTCACGACCTGATCGGCGACCGACAGATAGGCGCGACCGTGCTTCAGCACGGCATCGCGGTCGAGCCTCTCTGAGGCGAGGTGGAGTTCCTCGAGGGTGGCTGCGAGCGCGGCCATGTCCTCGTTGATTTTCTTGAGCGCATTTTCGAGCGTGTAGGTCAGCTGATGCACGTCGGCCATGTCGGAATCGGTGACCTTGCTGGCGAGGATCGCCTTCAGCTTGCGGTTGTGCTCGGAGAAATTGCTCACCGCCTGCGGCAGTGTCTCAGCCGGCTTACCCTCGAAATGAGCGTATTTTCCGCCCGGGCCGGACGCCCACGCAGGCGTAGCGAAGGTTGCGAGCACCGCAGACGCGGCGAGAATCAGATGTTTCATGGGTGATTTTTCCTTTACTCCGCCCTGCCACGCCGTCCGGATCGAGCGGCCTCGTAGATGCGGGGATGATGTGACGAGAATATTAAAGCTAATGACAATCATTCCACTTTGATAATCATCAACTCGTTTGCGGCTTTCGCCTCACTTCCCGCGTCGCGGGCAGCCCTTGCAGGGCTTGTTCTTGTTGCAGCACTTCTTGCTCATCGCCGACGCCTTCCGTGTAGAACCTTGATGAAGCCAGACCGCAGTCAATGCAGTGGCGCCTTCTGCCGACCCGCAGCGTCCGTCTCGCCGGGCAACGCATAGGCGTGCCAGTCTCCGACCAGCCTCACCGCGCACTCGCGCACGCAGCCGGAGATGCGCGGATCGCTGCCGATGACCTCGAAGTGACGCGCGATCGTCTGCGCCAGGGCCGGCGATCGCCGCGCCGGGAAGCGCGACAGCAACTGCAACACCGCAGCGAGCGCGAGCTCGGGGTGGGTGTCGTACGCGGGCCCCTGCGCGGCGGACCCGACCTCCTGTTCCGCAAGCACGTGTGCGCTCACAGGCGCACCGCGTAGTACTCGACGACCTGCTGGACGTCGACCGGGAACGGGATCTCGTCCGGTGCGGGCGCGCGGGTGATGGTCGCCGCGCAAGCCGCATCGTCGAAGACGAGCCACTCGGGACGCGTGAGCGCCGGCTCGGCGAGTGCCTCACCGACCACCGGGATGCCTCGGGCGCGCTCGGTGAGCTGGATGCGATCGCCGGGGCGGACCCGGATCGACGGAATGTTCACCGGACGGCCATTGAGCAGCACGTGCTTGTGGCGCACGAGCTGGCGCGCGGCCACCGCGGTGGGCGCAAAACCGGCGCGAAACACGAAGTTGTCCAGGCGGCGCTCGAGCAGTTCGAGCAATTTATCGCCGGTGGGACCGCGATCGCGCTTGGCCTCGCGGAACAGGCACTGGATCTGCTTTTCGCCGAGACCGTAGTTGAAGCGCAGCTTCTGCTTCTCGATCAGTTGCACGCCGAAGCCGGACTTGCGCTTCGGGCGCTGGCCGTGCTGGCCGGGCGGATAGTTGCGCTCACCCAGCGGCTTGCGCGACAGACCGGGCAACTCGGTGCCGAGGGCACGCATCACTTTCAGGCGAGGGCCGGTGTAACGGGACAAGATGTTCTCCTTTGGTCAGTTCGGAAACGAAACGTTTGCGTTGCAGTTACGCAACGAGGGCGAGCGAGGCCGCCTCGAAGTCGAGGACGGATCGACCACGCCCGGGTCGGAAGGCATACGCGGGCGCGACATCGCCCGGTCGAGTTCTTCGCACGATGTCATCAGCGCCTGATCCATGTCGCTGGCGTCGAGACGATGCAGGAGCATCCTCGCCCGCCTCGCAGCGCGGGGACACCCGGCATCAAGGTAAAGCGAGACATGAGCGATTACGCCGGCAAGCAGGCGGCTCTGCTCGTGGACGGTGTATGCAGCCATGACATTCTCCGTTTTGCGAATGCTTCTCACTATTATTGAACACAATAGCGATGTCAACCACCCCTGCCTGAACGCGCAGGCAACTCGTGAGCAAGCGCAGGTCAGCAGAACTTTTGAGCTAGATCAGTAAAATTATTAATGCGACCGATTATCATTATCTTGAAATTTCTCTGGAAACCTTGCCTTCATGGACTGCTCCACTCCGCTCCCCTACGCTGCCGCGGCCCTTCGCACCCTCGCCCTGGTCGGCCACCCCAACGTCGGCAAGTCGGTGCTGTTCCACCGCCTCACCGGCACCTACGTCACGGTGTCCAACTACCCCGGCACCACGGTCGAGGTTTCGCGCGCCACGCCTCGGTTCGATCGCGACGCCTCGCTGCTCGACACGCCGGGCGTGCTCGCCCTGCCCTCGCGCAGCGACGACGAGCGCGCCACTATGCGCGCGCTGCTCAATGAAGACATGCGCACGCTGATCCAGGTCGGCGACGCCAAGAACCTGCGCCGCACGCTCAACCTCACCGCGCTGCTCGCCGAGCTCGGCGTGCCGATGGTGATGGCGCTCAACATGACCGACGAGGCCAAGGCGCGCGGGGTCACGGTGGATGCCGGTGCGCTGGCCGAGGCGCTCGGCGTGCCGGTGGTGGCCACGGTGGCGACCGGCGGCGAAGGCGTCGCCGCGCTCACCGAAGCGCTGCCACGTGCGGCGGTGCCGGCGCCGCTGCTGCGCTACGACCCGGTACTCGAGCGCGACATCGCCCGCGTCGAGCAGTTGATCGTCGCCAACTGCCCACATCCGCGCCTGGCTGCACGTGGCCTGGCCATCCTCGCCATCGGCCGCGACCAGGAGGTCGCCGACTGGCTCGCCGCCCAACCCGGCAGCACCGAGGTGTGCGCCGCACTGACCGAGCTCACCGCGCCAACCGGCCGCGACACCCTGCCCGCACGCCTTGCGCGCGAACGAGGCGGTGCCGCCGAAGCGCTCGCGCGTACCGTCACCCAGCAGGCCGCGGGCAAGGACCGCACCCTGTCGATGCTGCTCGGCCGTACCGCGGTGCATCGGCTATGGGGCTGGCCAATGCTGCTCGGCGTGCTTTATCTGGTGTATCTGTTCGTCGGCGACTTCGGTGCCAGCACCCTGGTGGGGCTGCTCGAGGAGGATTTCTTCGGCGAGGTGCTCAATCCGGCGGTCGCCGACTTCGTGCGCAGCCACATCTCGACGCCGTGGCTGGCCGACCTGATCGTCGGCGAATACGGCCTGTGGACCATGGGCATGACCTATGCGCTGGCGCTGATCCTGCCGATCGTCACCACCTTCTTCCTCGCCTTCGGCGTGCTGGAAGACTCGGGCTATTTCTCGCGCCTGTCGGTGATCGCCAACCGCATGTTCGCCGCCATCGGTCTCAACGGTCGTGCGGTGCTGCCGATGGTGCTCGGCCTGGGCTGCGTGACCATGGCCACGCTCACCACCCGCATCCTGCACACCCCGCGCGAGCGCCTCATCACCATCTACCTCATGGCGCTGGCGATCCCATGCTCGGCGCAGCTCGGCGTGGTGCTCGGCCTGCTCGGCGGCATCTCTTTCGGCGCGACGGTGATCTGGGTCGCCGCCATCGTCGGCGTGCTGCTGTTCACCGGCTGGCTGGCGAGCAAGGTCGTGCCCGGCCGCCGGGTGCCGCTGGTCACCGAACTGCCGCCGATGCGCATGCCGGTGCTCGGCAACGTGCTCAAGAAGACCGGCGGCCGCCTCAAGTGGTATCTGATCGAGGTCATCCCGCTGTTCCTGGTTGGCACCCTGATCATGTTCGCGCTCGATCGCAGCGGCGCCCTGCCGTGGATCATCGAAGCCGGCAAGCCGCTCGTGGTGGGCTGGCTGGGGCTGCCGGCCGAGGCCAGCGCCGCGTTCGTGATGGGCTTCCTGCGCCGCGATTTCGGCGCCAGCGGCCTGTTCGCCCTGCAGGCCGAGCTGTCGATGGTGCAGGCGGTGGTCGGCATGGTCACGATCACGCTGTTCGTGCCCTGCATTGCCAGCCTGATGATGATCATCAAGGAGCAGGGCATGAAGGTCGCCGCGCTGATGCTGGCCATGATCATCCCCACCGCCTTCCTCATCGGCGGCCTGCTCAACCACGGCCTGCGGCTGATCTTCTGAGAACTCGCACATCATGAATACGCCTCACGCCCAGCCCCACGAACGCATCCGCCTGATCGGCACCCCGGTCGGACGGATGGTACGGATCGACGATTTCGGCGATGAGATCGATCCCCTGCAGCGCGAACAGCTCCACGCCTACGGCCTGTCCGCCGCGCACGCGGTGAAGGTGCTGCAACAGCAGCCGATGACGGTGCTATTGTGCGAACACGTCGAGCTCGCGATCGAGCACGCCGTGTCGCGCCACATCTGGGTCACGCCGGCCTGACGCTGCCCGCACACTGAAGACAAGACCGACGCCATCGTCCATACTATACGGTATGGACCGAACCCCGCGCGGGATGCCGGCCCGACCAGATCGTTTTCGTACAAACGGGAGAGGAAAAGGATGTCGCAAACCGCATACCAGCAAGGCCTCGACAAGAATCCGGCCAACTACGTACCGCTGTCCCCGCTGAGCTTCATCGAACGCAGCGCGATGGTGTACCCGACCCGCATCAGCGTGGTCCACGGCGCCCGCACTTACACCTGGAGTCAGACCTACGAGCGTAGCCGCCGCCTCGCAAGCGCACTGGTGGCACACGGCGTGGGCAAGGGCGACACGGTCGCGGTCATGCTGCCCAACGTGCCGCCGATGTTCGAGGCCCACTTCGGCGTGCCGATGACCGGCGCCGTGCTCAACACGCTCAACACCCGCCTCGACGCCGAGGCCATCGCCTTCATGCTCGGCCACGGCGAAGCCAAGGTGCTGATCACCGACCCCGAGTTCGCGGCCGTGGTCCGCCCCGCGCTCGAACTGCTCGAAGGCGCCAAGCCGCTGGTGATCGACGCGCTCGATGACGAATACCCCAGCACCGACCGCGTCGGCACCATCGAATACGAGGACTTCCTCGCCGCCGGCAACCCCGACTATCAATGGAGCCTGCCCGCCGACGAGTGGGACGCGATCGCGCTCAACTACACCTCCGGCACCACCGGCAACCCGAAGGGCGTGGTCTACCACCATCGCGGCGCCTACCTCAACGCGGCCTCCAACATCATCAGCTGGGGCATGCCGCAGCACTCGGTTTATCTGTGGACGCTGCCGATGTTCCACTGCAACGGCTGGTGCTTCCCGTGGACCATGGCGGCCAACGCCGGCGTCAACGTCTGCCTGCGCAAGGTCGATCCGGCGCTGATCTACGAGCTGATCCGCCGCCACAAGGTCACCCACATGTGCGGCGCGCCGATCGTCTACGGCATGCTGATCAACGCTCCCGACGGCCTGCGTGCCGGCATCGAGCACAGCGTCTGCGGCCTCATCGCCGGCGCCGCGCCCCCGGCCGCGATCATCGAGGGAGCCGAGCGCATCGGCTTCGACATCACCCACGTCTATGGCCTGACCGAAACCTACGGTCCGGCCTCGGTGTGCGCCAAGCACCCCGAGTGGGATGCGCTGCCGATCGACCGTCGCGCCGAGCGCAACGGCCGCCAGGGCGTGCGCTACCACATGCAGGAAGCCATCACCGTGCTCGACCCGGTCACCATGGAGCCGGTGCCCGCCGACGGCGAGACCATGGGCGAGATCATGTTCCGCGGCAACCTCGTCATGAAGGGCTACCTCAAGAACGAGAAGGCCACCCAGGAGTCGTTCGCCGGCGGCTGGTTCCACACCGGCGACCTCGCGGTGATGCATCCGGACGGCTACGTCAAGATCAAGGACCGCTCCAAGGACGTGATCATCTCCGGCGGCGAGAACATCTCCTCGCTCGAGGTGGAAGACGTGCTTTACCGCCACCCCGCGGTGATGACCGCCGCCGTGGTCGCCCGCCCCGACGAGAAGTGGGGTGAAGTGCCCGCTGCCTACATCGAGGTCAAGGAAGGCGCCGGCGTCACCGCCGAGGACATCATCGCCCACTGCCGCGAGCACCTGGCGCGCTACAAGGTCCCCAAGCACATCGAGTTCTGCGTGCTGCCCAAGACCTCGACCGGCAAGATCCAGAAGTTCGCGCTGCGCGAGATGGCCAAGTCGGCCTCTGCGATCGAGTGATCGCCGCTGCGCGGGCGGCGCCGTGACGCCACCCGCCGCAGCCCGGACGCCGCGCCCCGCCGCAAGGTGGGCGCGGCGCCTGTCTTCAGCCGCCTACCAGCCCATGCCTTTGCGCAGCGCCAGCAGCACCCCCATGCCGATGATGAAAGGCAGCCAAGGGTTGCGCCAGCGCAGCGCCACCCCCAGCACGACCAGGCCGGCGGCGAATTTGGGGTTGAGCGGCGAGACCTCGCCAGCATCGATCAGCAGATCGGGCATCACCAGCGCCGACAGCGCGGCGGCCGGCGCGTAGCGCAAGGCGCGCTGCAGGGCCGGCGGCAGGCGACCTTTCTCGCCGAGCAGGATGAAGCTGCCACGCGTGCCGATCGTGGTCATCGCCATCAGCACAAAGGCCAGCCACAGCCACACGCCCTCGGTCATCGCGATGCCCCCCGTTGCTGCCAGTGCTCGGCGGCGAAGCCGGCGACGATGCCGAGCGCGATCCCGGCCACCACGCCGAGGCGCAGCGGCAGTTCGCGCAGCAGCACCGCGCCGAGCCCGCCGGCGAGCGCGGCGACCAGCATCGGCCGCGTGCGCACCATCGGCAGCACCATCACCATCAGCGCGATCGTCACCATGAACTCGAGCGACCAATCGCGCGGCACAAGATCGGCACCGAAGATGCCGAGCGCGGTGCACACCTGCCAAAGGCACCAGTTGAACGCCGACGGCGCGATGTAATACCCCCAGCGCCAGTGCGGATCGTCGGCGCTCAACAGCTTGTCGGCACCGACCGCAAACACGCCGTCGACCAGCAGATAGCTCGACGCGAGCCGGCGCGCGAAGGGCTCGCCATGGAAGATCGGCGCAATCGCCGCGCTGAAGATCACGAAGCGCAGGTTGAGCGCGAGCGCGGTGAGTGCGATCAGCCACAGCGGCGCACCGACGGCGATCAGCGGCAGCGCCCCGAGTTGCGCGGTGCCGGCGTAGACGAGCAGATTCATCGCCAGCGACTCGAGCTCGGTCAGGCCGACCGAGCGCATCGCGATGCCGGTGACCATGGCCCACGGCAGCAGGCCCACCGAGATCGGCAGGAAGTCACGCAGCCCCTCGCGCGCACCGAGGCGAAAAGAGGATTCCATGAAGCCTTGCTGCAAAAGGTTCAAAGCATAGCAGGCCGCACGCCCGACTGTTGCCGGCGCGAAGGTGCAGCGGGTGACGGGTGGCGGGCAGGTGTGATCGGCAGTGGCTCGCGGGCGGCGAGCGTTCGCGGCTTGCGCCGCTCCTACAGCTGACCCGAAGCGCGGTGATCACCTGTAGGAGCGGCGGAAGCCGCGAACCTTCACGCCCCCGTTCCCGCATCATGCACGGGTCAAAAGCCGAGCGCCTCCCCCGCCCCGGCCAGCGTCGCGACACCCAACCCGAGGAAGATCGCCGCCGCGATCCCATGCACCAGCTTCACCGGCATGCGGTGGGCGATGCGGTCGCCGAGCATCACCGCCGGGACGTTGGCGATCATCATGCCGAACGTGGTGCCGGCCACCACCGCGATCAGCGCCTGGTACTGCGCGGCCAGCGCCACGGTGGCGACCTGGGTCTTGTCGCCCATCTCGGCAAGAAAGAAGGCCACCAGGGTCGCCCCGAACACGCCGAAGCGTGGCAGCTTCGCCTCGTCCTCCTCGAACTTGTCGGGAATCAGCGTCCACGCCGCCATCGCGATGAAGGACAGGCCGAGCACCCAGCGCAGGGTCTGCGGCCCCATCAGCGTGGTCAGCCACGCGCCGACCGCGGCGGCAAAGGCGTGGTTGAACAAGGTGGCGACCAGGATCCCGGCCACGATCGGCCACGGGCGGCGAAAGCGGGCGGCGAGGATGAAGGCGAGCAGCTGCGTCTTGTCGCCGATCTCGGCGAGGGCGACGATCGCGGTGGAGACGAAGAAGGCGTCCATGACGGGCGGGAGAAGGGAGGAAGGGACCCGGCACAGGGCCGGCGAAATGCGCGCGGCATTGTGCCGCAGCGCAACATTCTAGCGGCCACCGCGCTGCATGGCCATGCGATACATCAGCGGCACCGCAAACAGCGTCAGCACGGTCGAGAAGCCCAGCCCCCACACGATGCTCGCCGCCACCGGCCCCCACATCAGGGATTTGCCGCCGAGGCCGATCGCGAGCGAGAACAGGCCGCCGATGGTGGTGGTCGTGGTGATCAGGATCGGCACCAGACGCCGGCGCGCGGCGTAGATCGCCGCATGCTGCACGCTCATGCCGGCCTCGCGGCGCTCGTTGGCGGCGTCGATCAGCACGATCGCCGAATTGACCGCGATGCCGGTGAGCGCGATCACGCCGTACAGGGTGTACAAAGACAGCGGATTGCCCGACACCAGCAGGCCCAGAACCACCCCTGTGAAGGCCAGCGGCACCGTCACCAGGATGATCAGCGGCTGCCAGTAGCTGCGGAACTGGGTGGCGAGGATCAGGTAGATCAGGCCGATGCCGAGCACGAAGAGCCCGCCCATCGCGTCCAGGCTTTCCTGGATGTCCTCCAGCTCGCCGGAAAAATCCAGCTCGACGCCAGGGAAGCGCGCGTGCAGCTGCGCCCACGCAGCCTTGAGGCGCTCGTTGGCCGCGACCGTGTCGATCTGTTCGCGGTCGAGTTCGGCCTCGACGGTGATCGCGCGCGTGAGCTGGTAGTGGCGAATGTAGCCCTTGGACATCAGCAGGCGGTGGCTCACCAGATCGCCGAGCTGCACGCTGCGCCCGTCGGCGAGCGGCACCGGACGCTGCAACAGCTCGGTGACGTCACCCAGGCTGTCCTGGCGCGCACGCACCACCACCTCCAGCTTCTCGCCGCCGTCGCGCGTGGTGGCGACGATCTCGCCTTCGCCATACAGGCGCAGCAGGCGCGCCACCTCGCCCGGCTGCACGCCGGCGCGGGCGAGCTTCTCGCGGTCGAGCGCGAGGCGCATCTCGCCGCGCCCGGGCACGTCGTCATCGGTGAGATCCTTCACCCCGGGCAGCTTCGCCACCTCGGCGAGCAGCATGTCGGCGGCGGCGCGCAACTGTGGGTAGTCGTCGGACTTCATCTTCACCGAGATCGGCTTCGCGGTCGGCGGCCCGCCCTTCATCTCCATGAACGAGAACTTCGCCTCTCCGCCGAGCGCCTCGATCGCCGGGCGTACCGCGGCGATGAGCTCGCCTGTGTCGCGCATGCCGCCTTCACGCGGCCGCAGTGACACCAGCACCTGCGCGTGCTGGTCACCATAGACCGGCTCGGTGTCGGTGAACTTGAGTCCGGCATAACTGACGATGGAGCGCAGCTCGGCGGCGCCGATCGTCTCGCTGAGCACGCGCGCCGCACGCTCGGCCTCGGCCAGCGTGCGCTCGGGGGTCACCCCGGCGGGCATGTCCACGCTCACATAGAACAGCCGCATCGAGTCGAAGGCGAAGAACTGCATCCGCACCAGCCCGCTCGCCACCGCGCCTGCGGCGCCCGCCATCACCAGCACCAGCACCGCCAGCGCCAGCGCCCGGCGGCGCAGCACCGCGACCAGCGCACGCGCATACTTCACCCGCAGCCAGTGGGTGAAGCGCTCGCGCGTCGCCTGCACGCGCGAGCGCCGCTGCGCGACTTGCGGACCGAGCGCGAGGATGTGGGTGGGCAGGATCCAGAACGCCTCGACCAGGCTCACCAGCAAGCCGACGGTGACCACGAAGGGCACCACGAACATGAACTTGCCGAGGATGCCCGGCAGCAGCATCAGCGGCAGAAAGGCGGCGATCGTGGTCAGCACCGAGGACAGGACCGGCAGACCGACCTCCTCGACCCCGGCGACCACCGCCTCGCGCGGCGGATCGCCGCGCTGCAGCCGGTAGTAGATCGCCTCCACGATCACCACCGCGTCGTCCACCAGCATGCCGAGCGCGATCACCACCCCGAGGAGCACCGTCAGGTTGAGCGTGCTGCCGACCAGGTCCACCGCGACGAAGGTGCCGGCGAGCGCAAACGGTACCCCCAGGCCAACCAGCAGCGCCAGCCGCGAGCCGAGGAAGATCCAGCACATCACCAGCACCGCGAACAGTCCGAACACCGCGTTCGACTCCATCACCCCGATCGCGTGGCGGGTGGCGTGGGTCTGGTCGTCGATCACACGCAGCTGCACGCCTTGGGCGGCGAGCAGCGGGTTACGCACGGCCGCAAAGGCCTGCAGGCGCTCGACCATCTGCAAGGTGTTGGCATCGGCCTGCTTGGTGATCGACAGCATCACCGCCGGCGCCCCCCGATAGCTGACCAGCTGGCTCGGGCGCTCGTGGCCGCGCGCCACGGTCGCGACCTCGTCGAGCGCGACCCGGCCCTCGGGCGTCACCACTGCGGCCTGGGCGAGCACATCGGGATCGGGCGTCTTGCCCTCCATGCGCACCAGCCATTCGCGATCCAGCACCCGCACCCGCCCGGCGAGCGCGTTGGCGAACCAGGCGGCCACGCCGTCGGCAAGCTGGATCGGCGACAGCGCAGCCGCCGCCACCCGCGCCGGGTCGAAATCGACGTGCAGTTGCGGATCCTCCAGCCCGGCGGCGATCACCTGGTCTACCCCGGGCAGGCCCTCGAGTTCCTTCTTGATCAGGAAGCCGGCGCGGCGCAGGGCTTCACCGCCAACGCCCTCCAGCACGAGGATCGCGGTCGGAAAGCCGTTGGAGCTGGTGACCTCGATCACCACCGGATCGGTGGCGTCCTGCGGCAGCTCGGCCGAGGCCTTGTTCTGGATCTCACGGCGCAGGTCGTTCACCCGTTTGTCGAACACGCGCTCGGGCAGTTCCTCGAAGCGCACCAGGATCGACGACACCCCCTCGCGACTAGACGAGGACGTGAAGCGGATGTCCTTGACCTGCTTGATCGCATCCTCCAGCGGCCCGGTGAGCTCGCGCTCGACGTCCTCCCCCGAGGCACCCGGCAGCGCGGTGACGATGCTGACCCAGTTGAAGTTGATCTCGGGATCCTGCGCCCGCGGCATCGTCAGATAGCTGAAGAGGCCGCCGAGCAGCACCATCAGGAAGGCGATGTTGGCGAGCGGGTGGTTGTCGATCAGGCGCCGATACAGCCCGTTCACCGCGCGCTCCCACCGACGTCGGCCGTCCGACCACCCCGGGGCAGCCCGAGCGCGAAGCGGCCCTCATCGACCACCTGCACATCCACCGCCCAGTCGACCGCCACCGGGCGGCCCGCCTGGGCATCGGGGAGCGCCACGAACACCGGCGTGCCCCCGTGCACGCGCCACGCACCGAGACGGCCCTCGTGCTGCTGGAGGTAGGCCGCCGGCAGGTAAGGCGTGCGGCTGCGCCAGCGCAGCTCACCCGCCAGCCCGGGCGGCAGCTCGCGCTCCGCGGCGAGGATCACGTCACGCGCCTGACCGGCGGCGTCGAGCACCGGCGACACACGACGGATGTGCACCGCGTACTCCGTGTCGCCGGCGGCGAGCACCGGCGCCTGCGCCGCGCGCAGGCCCTCGACCATGGCCGCGGGCACGCGCGCATGAACCTCGGCATCGGCGCTGGCGGCGAGACTGAGCAGCGGGGTACCGGTCACCGCGAGCTCGCCCACCGCGGCCAGGCGCTCACGCACCACGCCGGCATAGGGCGCGCGGATGATCGTGCGCGCCAGCGCGAGCTCGGTCGCCGCCAGCGCGGCACGCGCCGCATCGCGTTCGCGTTCGAGCACGCCGAGCTCGGTGCTGCGGATGCGCAGCCCGTCGGCGCTGATGAAGCCGCGCCCGGCGAGCGCGCGCGCCTGCTCAAGCTGCGCGCGCGCGAGGCCGATGCGGCTGTCGATCAGCGCAACCTGGGCACGCGCGCGGTCGCGCTCGATGCGGTAGGCGGCATCGTCCAGGCGCGCCAGCTCGGCACCGCGCGCCACCGCCTCGCCGTCTCGTGCCGGCATCGCGACGATGCGCGCCGGAACCTCGGCCGCAATCCGCGCCTCCTCGCGTGCGACCACCGCCGCAGGGGCGCGAAACGCCGGATAAACCGCGATTTCGCCGAGGGTGCGCGCGCTCCATGCCTGCGCATGGGCAAGCGGCGGACACGACAGCGCGAACAGCATTAAGAACGGCGCCACCCGGCGCCAGGACAGGAAAACCGCTGCGGGTGCGTTCATGGGCGGGACGGCTGCTTCGGGACACGGAGTTCGGTTGGCAGGGACGTGGCCGACGAACAGCTCACGTCCTCGATCAGCCACCCGGGCGGCTTGCCGAGGCCATTCAGCTCTCGTCGATGACTCGGAAACTCAGCGTGGGCGCGGTGAAGTCGTCCGGGTTGGCACCCAGCCCGATCTCGCCCACACCATAGAGCGTGCAACTGTCGCGCCGCAGGATCACCGCTGCCGAGGTGCCGGCAAAACGCACCCAGCTGCCGTTGCTGCTGAAGTCGGTCAGCACGCACTGCCCTGCGGTCCACTCCAGCCGCGCATGGCGGCGCGAGACGCGCGGGTCCTCGATCGGAAACCCGGCGCCGTCGCCGCGCCCGATGATCAGCGGCGCGTCCTCGGCGTGAAGTTCGACGTGCTGATCAAGGCGGTCGAGGTCGACACGGCGCACCGGACCGAGCGCATCGACCAGCTCATGGAAACCGAGCAGGGTGGTGAGCGTGGTTTCGGCGGTGCGCGCGAAATCGACCCGCCACACCCGCATCGGCTCGGCCTTGCCCTTGATGGCGATGCGGTCAAGGCTGTGGCAGGCGGCACGCAGCCCCTCCGGCAGGCTGGCGAACACCGTTTCGCCGATCAACATCTCGCCGGTCTGGGCGCGATCGCTCAGGCGCGCGGCCACATTGACCGCGTCGCCGTAGCAGTCGCCGTCGTGCTCGACGATGGCGCCGCGGGCGATGCCGGTCTTGACCCCGATCGGCGCACGCCGCAGCTCCGCACTGGCGAGCTCTTCGAGGACCTCCTGCAGACGGGCGCCGGCCTGCACGGCCGCGACCGGATCGTCGAACAGGACCAGCACGCCGTCGCCCAGATACTTGACGATGCGCCCGCCGGCACAGGCCAGGTGACGGCCGAGCGCGTGCGTGCAGCGGGTGACGATCTGCGTCGCCGCCACATTGCCTGCCGACTCGAACAGCCCTGTGCTGCCGGTTAGATCGGCAAATACCACGGTCCTGACCGCTTGCTCCACTGGCCTCCCTGCGCCGCCCGATTCATCCACGATACCGCCCCGCGGCCCCGGGGGCGCGGTGTTGCAGCTTCACCAAGGGGAGAATCGTAGCATTAAGCCCGGCCATCGTCATCGGCACGGGCGCGCGCAGGGACCCGCGGCAAGTCGCGCCCTCACCCGGCCAGGATGGGACGCAGCGCCTCTGCGATCAGCGGTGCCACATGAACCGCGTTGCTCGGATGAGCGATGCAGTCTGTGCTCCACACCTCATCGACACCAGCGGCGCGGATAACCTCGATCGCATCGCCGGCGAACAGGGCGTGGGTGACGGCCACATCGACGCGGGTGGCGCCGGCCGCGCGCAGGCGCTCGGCGGCGCGTGCCAGCGTGTGACCGGAACTGGCCACGTCGTCGAGGATCACCACGGCGCGCCCTGCCAGGTCGACACCTTCGGGCAACGCGATGTCTACGTGATGGTCGTCGTGGCGGACCTTCGTGCACACGATGCTGTCCAGCCCGTGGCGATGTGCCGCAGCATCGATCCACTGGCGCGACTCGGCGTCGGGCCCCACCAGCAGCGGGCGGCCACGCCGCGCAACCGCGACATCGGCGAGCAGCCCTGCCCCCGAGAGCGCGATCGCATGCGGGACCGGAATCGCCTCGGCCAGGGAGTCGATGCGGTGCAGGTGCGGGTCGACCGTGATCACGCCATCGAAGAGGCCGGCGAGGAACCCGCCGACGATGCGCTGGCTGACCACCTCGCCAGGACGAAAGGCCATGTCCTGGCGCATGTAGGCGAGATAGGGTGCGACCAGGGTCAGGTGCCGCACCCCGTTTCGCCCGGCGCTGCGCGCGACCAGCAAGAGCTCGAGCAGTTTCTCGTTCGGCCGGTGCAGGCTGCGATAAAGCACCACCTGCTCGGGCAGGACATCAGGCAGGCGCAGGCGCAGTTCATCGTCGGGGAAGCGGTGGCGCTCGATCGGCGCCGCGCGCAGGCCCGCCTCATGGGCGAGGCGCAGCGCCTCGTCGGTTTCGTCGCCGAAATGCAGCAGCAGGGGCTCTTCTGGGCTCATTGCGGGAAGATTACACGCCGCCGGCAGGCACGAGGCGCGCAGAAATTCACGCCCGCTTCGCAAAATGGGCGGGCGTCGCCCGCCGCGCGACAACGGCCTCAGAACTCCACGAACAGGTGCGCCAACTCGTCGGCAGTACCCAGCGTGAAACCACTGGCGCGCGTACTGGCTTGGCGCGCAAAGGCCAGATCGGCGGGGTAATCGGCATGCACGCGGTACAGCGGCTCACCCAGCGTCACCGGCTCGCCCAGCTTGCGGAACAGATCGACACCCGAGCCCTGCATCTTGGGCGCGCCCGCCATGCGCGCGATGCGGGCGAGCTGGTGGTTGTCGATGCCGGTGACGACGCCGGCGCGCTCGGCGCACACATCGAACGAGAGGCGGGCGAGCTGCGGGGCGTTGTGATCGAAGGCGCGTGCACCCTGGGCGCGGATGATCGCGTCCATCTTCGCCAGTGCCCGGCCCGAGTCGAGGATGTCGCGTGCGATCGCGAAACCGTCGCCGCCACGTACGTCCGGATCGAACTCGAGCATCCGCCCGGCCAGGCGCAGCGCCTTCTGGCGCAGGTCATTGGGCGCGCGCGGGTCGTTCTCGAGCACCCGCATCACGTCACGCGCCTCGAGCATCGGACCGATGCCGTTGCCGATCGGCTGGCGACCATCGGTGATCACCACGTCGATGGTCAGGTTCATGCGTGCGGCGACGAACTCGAACAGCTTGCGCAGCTTCTGCGCCTCGGGCATCGAGCGCACCTTGGCGGTCGGCCCCACCGGGATGTCGAGCACCAGGTGAGTGGAGCCGGCGGCGAGCTTCTTGGACAGGATGGACGCCACCATCTGCCCGGGCGAGTCGATCGACAGCGGACGCTCGACCGAGATGAGCACATCGTCGGCCGGCGACAGGTTGGCGGTGCCGCCCCAGGCGAGGCAGCCGCGATGCTCGCGCACGATGCCCAAGAGCGTCTCGGTGGGGAGTTCGACGCAGGCGAGCACCTCCATGGTGTCGGCAGTGCCGGCAGGCGAGGTGATCGCGCGCGAGGAGGTCTTCGGGCACAACATGCCGTGCGCAGCGACGATCGGCACCACCAGCATCGAGGTGCGGTTACCCGGTATGCCGCCGATGCAGTGCTTGTCCACCACCGGGCGCTCGCGCCAGTCGATGCGGTCCCCGACCGCCGCCATCGCCTCGGTCAGAAAGGCCACCTCCTCACGGTCGAGCTCTCCCTGGTTGGTGGCGACCACGAAGGCGGTGAGCTCGATCTTGGAGTAGCGGTGGTCGGCAATGTCGCGCACGATCGCGCGGAAGTCCTCGCGACCGAGGCGCTCGCCGGCGATCTTGCGATGCAGCGCCGGGATGGAAGACGGCGGCTCGGCCTGGGCGACCATCACCGGATGGCCATTGTCGACCCCGAGCTGCGCGAACGCGTCGATCGACAGCCCCACCTCGTCGCAATGCACGATGCGCAGGTCATCCACCACGTTCAGTGTCGCGAGGATGCGCCGACCGTTGGCGCGCACCTCGACCTTGGACAGCGCCTGGAAACCCTCGGCGCGGTAGGTGGCGCAGTCACGATGCAGGTAGGCGACGTTCTCGCGCCAGGTGTCGATCGCCACCCGGCGCAAGCGCAGTGGATAGGCGCCGCTGGCAGGCGCGGCGGGGGACAGTTGGGCGTTGGACTCCATGAAACAAGGCTACACCCGCTGTGAAGCGCGAAAAAGGCCAGACCAGGTGGTACTCGCACACTTCGGCGCATGCGGGCCGCGGCTTCCACCGCGCCTGTGACCGCGGCGGACGCTTACCGTCGCCACTGGAGCGGCGCGAGCCGCGGGCCGCTGGCGACGTCCCCTTCCGTGCGATTGCCAGCTGTGCCGGCCAAGCGGGCACGGGCTCCCACGCTTCAAGGTATACTGGCGTGTTTTCAACGCCATCCAGCCCGCACGCCGCCATGCAGGACAAATACCAGCCCGCCGCCGTCGAGACGGCCGCCCAGCAGCACTGGGACGCCACCGATGCCTTCCGCGTGACCGAGGACGCCAGCCGTCCGAAGTACTACTGTCTTTCGATGTTCCCCTACCCCTCGGGCAAGCTGCACATGGGGCACGTGCGCAACTACACGATCGGCGATGTGCTCGCCCGCTTCCACCGCATGAAGGGTTTCAACGTGCTGCAGCCGATGGGCTGGGACGCCTTCGGCATGCCGGCCGAGAACGCCGCGATCCAGAACAACGTGCCGCCGGCCCGGTGGACCTACGCCAACATCGACTACATGAAGGCGCAGCTGAAGCGCCTCGGCTTCGCCATCGACTGGTCGCGCGAACTCGCCACCTGCACCCCCGAGTACTACCGCTGGGAACAATGGCTGTTCACCCGCCTGTTTGACAGGGGCCTGATCTACAAGCGTCTGGGTACGGTGAACTGGGACCCCGTCGACAATACCGTGCTCGCCAACGAGCAGGTCATCGACGGCCGCGGCTGGCGCTCGGGCGCGCTCGTCGAGAAGCGCGAGATCCCCATGTACTACATGAAGATCACCGCCTACGCCGACGAACTGCTGTCCGCGCTCGACGATCTGCCGAACTGGCCCGAGCAGGTCAAGCTGATGCAGAAGAACTGGATCGGGCGCTCGGAAGGCGTGGAGATCAGCTTCCCGTTCGATGTGTCGAGCATCGGCCACGAAGGCGTGCTGAAGGTGTTCACCACCCGCGCCGACACGCTGATGGGGGCGACCTACGTCGCGGTGGCTGCCGAGCACCCGCTCGCCACCCAGGCCGCCGCCGACAACCCGGCGCTCGCCGAATTCATCGAGGAATGCAAGCGCGGCGGCGTCGCCGAGGCCGACATCGCCACGATGGAAAAGAAAGGCATGCCCACCCGCCTCAAGGTGCGCCATCCGCTCACCGACGAGCCGCTCGAGGTGTGGGTCGCCAACTACGTGCTGATGGGCTATGGCGAAGGCGCGGTGATGGCGGTGCCGGCGCACGACGAGCGCGACTTCGCCTTCGCGACCAAGTACGAGCTGCCGATCCGCATGGTGGTCGGCTCGGAGGCCTACGCCGACACCCTCGCGCCCTGGCAGGACGCCTATTCCGACTACGGCCGGCTGGTCAATTCCGGCAAGTACGACGGCCTCGACTTCCAGGCCGCGGTCGATGCGATCGCCGGCGATCTGGCCGCCAAGGGCCTGGGCGCCAAGCGCGTGCAGTACCGCCTGCGCGACTGGGGCATCTCGCGCCAGCGCTACTGGGGCTGCCCGATCCC
>Ga0209573_1001005_pt1 | contig 48711 bp, 43 predicted proteins | sample TNRBio252014_DNA_FD_185870 | JGI IMG/M metagenome (GOLD analysis project Ga0209573, IMG submission 185870) | Wastewater treatment Type I Accumulibacter community from EBPR Bioreactor in Madison, WI, USA - TNR Reactor_6/25/2014_ DNA (SPAdes)... | ecosystem: Engineered > Bioreactor > EBPR >... | reverse complement strand
AACTCGTCGTCGATGATCTGCCGCGCATAGGTGCGTTCATCGGCGACGTCGCCCGGCGAAGAGAGAAAGATGTTCAGATGCCGCGGCGCCATGCCTCGTGCCCCCAGGACCCGCAAGGAGACGAGCGATCGCCGCGTCTCAGCCCGCTCGTACACCTTCCCGAGCTGCAAAGCCTAGCCTGGATCAAGGCAAAATGACCAGTTTCAATCGCTCCACACCGGCGTCTCGACGGAGGCCGCGAGGCGTCCGAGGTCACTGGAGGATCGAGACGCGGGCGCGAGTTCCGGCGCCGGCGCCGGCACTGGCGCCGAGCCGATCGCCGTCAGCTCGCGTAGGGTGCAGTGAGCGGAGCGAACTGCACCGCTTTCGATGCGCGGGCAACCATGACGCCTCGCGGCCGATGTCGGAGGGGGTGATCGCTCACCAAAGGCCTATGCTGACGGGTGAGTATCGACGCAGGCTTGGCGCCCTGCCGACGATCGGTGCGGTTCGCGGTCGCTCACCACACCCTACGTGCTAATAGCGCTTATCCGCTCAGGCCATATCCTCGACCGACCTCAAGTTTGGCTCTACACACGCTGGGCTACCACGTTCCACAAGATTACTCCGTTAACATCGTACAAGGATTTTATAAACCCGCTCCTACTATTTTTGCTATTCCTTCGTTTCCAGTTTCCATCATGCTTTTCAGCGTATTGTTTCCAATTAGTGGTAGATGAATAGCCGGACTCAGCATTGCCCCGTACGCATGCCTTTCACCAGAAAAGCTACGGCTGACAATACCCCGAACAACCGCGCCATCAGCACCGAATATTGGACCCCCACTCATTTTGCCCGGAATTCTTGCTCTAAAATCAAAGCAAGGCCCCGGAGTAGGCACCTCTCTTGTTACGTGATTGTCAGGGAATAAATCCAAAACATTACCAACAGAAACGTAAATGTTATGATCCATACCAGAAATCATAACTCGCCCATCGTCACTACGAAGCGGAACGTCGTTCATATTTGCATAACCCAAAGCATATGCTTTCTCTCCTCGTTTAAATGGGTTCAAAGAAAGGTTAAGAGGCTGATGAGGTGCCCCATTTGGCATTTCGGGGATCTTGCAAATTGCGACATCGGTGAGCGTATCAAACCTATCATCTTCATGGAAAAGCGGGCTATCTTTCCATTCACCCCAGTACCAAATTTGTTCAAATGGGAAAAATCTGAAACCGGGCGCTCCGTGTGCCGGGTTAACTGGGATTAAAACACCCATTTCGACATCATCAGAAACTGTAATCGTGTTTTCATGTCTGTATATCTTTCCATATTTTCTTTCTACAGGGTCGAGAATAACATGACACGCTGTTGCCACGTAACCAGTACAGCTAATTACAAACGCAGTACCTATAAATCTTAACAGTGGGTCGTTCCTAACCGATACGACAACTGGAGTGATGCTCTGCTTAATTAAGAATGAGGTTGTCCCAAACGCGGAAAACATCTCATCAATATTTGCTGTTGGATGATTCGTGAGTAACTCTATTTGATCTTCAAATGCGAAAAAGTCGTTGTCATCTTTGTCTTTCGGTTTAAGAGTGAGGCCTCTCAAATCGTGGATTCCCCATTTACCATCTGATTGTCGCGCCCATAACGTTTTCAGGAGTCCTACTGCTTGATTATCCAGCGCCATTGTCTAACCGTTTCGGAAGTAACCGCATTCTTGCGCTTTTTAGATCATACCAGACCTCCGCGCCATAAGCTGCCATGTCTGCTCGTGGCGAGACGCGTAGGCTCGAGCCGGGGCACCGGTGCCGCGTCGCGATGCCTTTACAGGCGGGCCGGACACGGCGGATGATCGCCCATGCTCGCGTTTTCGCCGCCGCCCGAACGCTTCAACGTCGCCCGCTACTGCCTCGCGGCGAACGCGGCGGCGCGCCCGGGGAAGACCGCGCTGATCATCGCCGGCGGCGATGGCCGCGCGCGGCGCTGGACGTACGCGGAGATCGACCTGCTGGTGCGCCGGCTGGCGGGCGGGTTGCAGCGCCTGGGACTGCCGCCGGGTGCGCGGGTGATGATCCGCACCGACAACGACCTGCCCTATGTGCTGATCTTCTTCGCGGCGATGGCGGCGGGGCTGGTGCCGCTGCCGTCCTCGGCGGCGCTGACGGCGGAGGAGGCGGAGTTCCTGTTGCAGGATTCGGGCGCCGAAGCGCTGGCACTCTCGCCCGACCTGAGCCTCGGGCATGCGCCGCCCGCGGGCGTGCGCGTGCTGGAGACGCAGGCGATCGCAGCCCTGGCCGCGGACGCCGATCCCGTGGACTATGCCGACACGGCGGCCTCCGACCCGGCGTTCCTGATCTACACCTCCGGCACGGTCGGCCGACCGAAGGGGGTGCTGCACGGGCACCGGGTCGCCTGGGGCCGCCGGCCGATGTATCAGGGCTGGTACGGCATCGGGCCCGAAGACGTCGTGCTGCACGCCGGCGCCTTCAACTGGACCTACACGCTCGGTGTCGGCCTGATCGATCCCTGGGCCAACGGCGCCACCGCCGTTCTCTACAACGGGCCGGGCGACCCCGCCGTCTGGCCGCGACTGATCGAGCGCTTCGGCGTCACCCTGTTCGCCACCGTCCCCAGCCTCTACCGGCGCATCCTCAAGTACGGCGCCTTCACCCGCGATGCGCTCCGGACGCTGCGGCACGGGCTGACCGCCGGCGAAGCGTTGCCCTCGGCCGTGCTGGAGGCGTGGCGGGCCGAGACCGGCACCGAACTCTACGAAGCGTTGGGGATGAGCGAGATCTCCACCTACGTCTCGACCGCGCCCGGCATGAAGGTGAAGCCGGGCAGCCCCGGCAAGCCGCAGCCCGGCCGCCGCGTCGCCATCCTCGATCCCGAGTCCCCCGAGCCGCGAGCCCTGCCGCCGGGCGAGACCGGGCTTCTCGCGGTGCACCGCTCCGACCCCGGCCTGATGCTCGGGTACTGGCGGCGGCCGGACGAGGACGCTCTGGTGTGGCGCGGCGAGTGGTTCTGCGGCGGCGATCTCGCGCACCTGGACGAGGACGGCTACCTCTGGTTCCACGGCCGGCACGACGACATCCTCAATCCCTCCGGCTATCGCCTGTCGCCGCTGGAGATCGAGGGCGTGCTGGGACATCACCCGATGGTGCAGGAGGTGGCGGTCGCCGAGGTGGCGGTGGCGCCCGAGCTGAAGTTGCTGGTGGCGTTCGTCGTGGCGAACGGGGAGGGCAGCGAGCGGGTGCTGCTCGACTGGGCGCGCGACCATCTCGCCGCCTACAAGCTGCCGCGCCGCGTGGTGTTCGTCGAAAGCCTGCCGCACACACGCTCCGGCAAGCTGCTGCGGCGCGAACTGCCGTCGGCCCTGGGCGAGGGCGGCGCCGGCTGACGAGGCGTGCGCGGGCGGCCCGGCGGCGTTATCGTCTCGCCATTGCCGCAACGGCAATGCGGCGGAGGAGGCGGACATGAACATCGCCAATCTGCTGGCGCGCGCCGGCCGCGCCGACGGCGAACGGCCGGCGGTGGTCGTCGGCGAGACGCTGGTCGCCGATTATCGGACGCTCGCCGGCCGTGCGGCGGCGCTGGCGGGTGGGCTGGGCACGCGCTTCGGCCTGCAGCCGGGCGATCGTGTCTCCCTGGTGATGCGCAACTGCGCGGCCTATGTCGAGGCGCTGTTCGCCTGCTGGTGGGGCGGGTTCACCGCGGTGCCGGTGAACGCCAAGCTGCACCCGCGGGAGATTGCCTACATCCTCGGCCATTCCGGCGCGGGCGTCTGCCTCGTCACCGCCGAGCACGCGCACCCGATCGCCTCGCTGCAGGGCGAACTGCCGGCACTGCGCGCGGTGCTCGCGGTGGAAGAGGAGGACTACGCGCGCCTCGCGGTCGCGGAGACCGTGCCGCTCGCGGATCGCGCGCCCGACGATACCGCCTGGTTGTTCTACACCAGCGGCACCACCGGCCGGCCGAAGGGGGCGATGCTCAGCCACCGCAACCTGCTGGCGATGACCACCAGCTATTTCGTCGACGTGGACCAGATCGCCCCCGGCGACTGCATCCTGCACCCGGCGCCGATGTCGCACGGCTCCGGCCTGTACATCCTGCCGCACGTCGCCGCGGCGGCGAAGCAGGTGATCCCGGAGAGCGGCGGCTGTGAGCCGGAGGAGATCTTCGCGCTGATCGCGGCGCATCCGGGGGCCGCCTTCTTCGCCGCGCCCACCATCGTCCGCCGTCTGGTCGAGAGCCCGGCCGCGGCGCGCGCCGACCTGCGCAACCTCAAGACCATCGTCTACGGCGGCGGGCCGATGTACCTGGAGGACTGCAAGCGGGCACTCTGCGTCCTCGGCGACCGGCTGGCGCAGATCTACGGCCAGGGCGAGAGCCCGATGACCATAACCGCGCTGGCGAAGCGGTATCATGCCGACCGCGCTCACCCGCGCCGGGACGCCCGCCTCGCCTCGGTCGGCACGCCGCACAGCGTCGTCGAGGTCCGCGTCGGCGATGCGGACGACCGGCCGTTGCCGGCGGGCGAGATCGGCGAGGTACTGGTGCGCGGCGACACGGTGATGACCGGCTACTGGCGCGATCCCGACGCCACCGCGTCCACGCTGCGCGGCGGCTGGCTGCACACCGGCGATGTCGGCGCGTTCGACAAAGACGGCTTCCTGACGCTGAAGGACCGCTCGAAGGACCTGATCATCAGCGGCGGCAGCAACATCTACCCCCGCGAAGTGGAGGAGGTGCTGTTGCGCCATCCGGCGGTGGCGGAGGTCTCGGTAATCGGCGAGGCGGACCGCGAGTGGGGCGAGATCGTCGTCGCCTTCGTCGTCGGCAAGCCCGGCACCGTCCCGGACCCGGCCGCGCTCGACGCGCTGTGCCTGGAGCATCTGGCGCGCTTCAAGCGGCCGAAGCGCTACGTGACGACCGATGCGCTGCCGAAGAACAACTACGGCAAGGTCTTGAAGACGGCGCTGCGCGAGCGCCTCGCCGCCGGCACGGGGAAGGACTGAGACATGGTGGATCGACTGCGCGACAAGGTCGCGATCGTCACCGGCTGCGGCGCGGTCGGCGCTGGCTGGGGCAACGGTAAGGCGATGGCCGTGCTGTTCGCGCGCGAGGGGGCGCGCGTCTTCGGCATCGACATCGACGCCGACGCGGCCGCCGAGACCCGGCAGATCATTCGCGACGAGGGAGGCGCCTGCGAGGTGATCGTCGCCGACGTCGGCCGCGCCGAGGATGTCGCGCGCGCGGTGGCGAGCTGCGAGGGCGCGTTCGGCGGCGTCGACATCCTCGTCAACAACGTCGGCATCGCCCGCGTCGGCGGCCCGGTCGAACTGGATGAGAGCACGTGGGACGAGGTGATGCGCGTCAACTTGAAGAGCGTCTACCTCACCTGCCGCCATGTCCTGCCGGTGATGCAGCGACGCGGTCGCGGCGCCATCGTCAACAACGCCTCGATCGCCGCCTGGGGCTGGTGCGGCGTCAACTACGGGCTGTACGGTGCCAGCAAGGGGGCGATGATCTCGCTCACGCGCAGCCTGGCGGTGCAGTACGCCCGCCAGGGCATTCGCGCCAATTGCGTCTGCCCCGGCCTGATGAACACGCCGCTGGTCCACAAGGCGCTGACGACCGTCTACGGCGCCGAAGGCGACATCGCCACGTTGATCGCCACACGCGACGAGCAGTGCCCGATGGGCCACATGGGCGACGCCTGGGACACCGCCTGGGCCGCCCTGTTCCTCGCGTCGGACGAGGCGCGTTACATCACCGGCGTGGCGCTCGACGTCGACGGCGGGCTGACCTGCCGCTTCGTCGGCTGAGGCCTGGGCTCGCGTGATGGTGATTTCAGCGGGGCGGCGCCTTGCATATCTTCCCGCGAGGGCGGGCTGGTGGAGGGTACGACCATGGCGATAGCCGACATGCGATGGACGTCGTGGCCGGGCGGCCTGTCGGTGCTGCTCGCCTTGGCTTCGCCCGCCGGGGCGGCGCCGCCGGTGCTGGAGATCCCGATCGCCTGCGACATGCGGAGCGTCTGCTCGGTCCAGAAGTATTTCGATCTCGATCCCGGGCCGGAACGCATCGACTACGCCTGCGGCCGGCTGACGAACGACCGCCACGACGGCACCGACCTCCGGCTCCCGGACTTTCCGGCGATGGATCGCGGCGTCGCCGTGATCGCCGCCGCGCCCGGCGTCGTCAAAGCGCTGCGGGATGGCATGCCGGACATCAGCGTCAAGGAAGGCGGCGCCGAAGCCATCAAGGGCAAGGAGGCCGGCAACGGTGTCGTCATCGACCACGGCGACGGCTGGGAGACGCAGTACGGCCACATGAAGCAGGGCAGCGTCGCCGTGCGGCGCGGGCAGCAGGTGGAGGTCGGCCAGACTCTGGGCCTGGTCGGCCTCTCCGGTGAGACCGAGTATCCGCACGTCCACTTCGGGGTGCGCTATCAGGGCCGTGCGCTCGACCCGTTCGTGGGCAGCGCCGAGAGCTTCACCTGCGGCGATGCGCTGCGTCCGCTGTGGTCGGAAGCCGCGCTGGCCCAGATCCCCTACCGGCCGACCGGGGTGCTGGTGACCGGCTTCGCCGCCGATCGGCCGGAGGCGGACGCCGCGCGGCGCGGCGCGTACGCTGCGGCCGCGTTGCCCTCGGATGCGCAGGCGCTGGTGTTCTGGGCGGATACCTGGGGGGTGATGCAGGGCGATGTCCAGCGCTTCGCCATCGCCGGCCCGGACGGCCAGGAGGTGCACCGTTCCGAATCGGTCGTGCAGAAGAGCAACATCAGCTGGTTCGCCTTCTCCGGCAAGCGGCGACCGGAGGCCGGATGGGCGCCGGGCCAGTACACCGGAACCTACGAGCTGGTGCGCGACGGCCAGCCGGCGGCCTCCGCCAGCGGCACCGTCACGATCCAGTGAGGCGCCGGCAGGCCCGCAACCCTCACGACGTGTAGTAGCGCCTGACCGGCCCGTAGTAGTAGGCGGAGTCGCCGAAGCCGTACTGCGCGTGCTTCTTCGGATCGACCATCGACAGCACGACGCCGGTGATGTCGCCGCGCGCCTCCCGCAGCTGCTTCACCGCCAGACCGACGACGTCGCGCGGCGTCCGCGCCCACCGCACCACCAGCACCGCGGCGTCGACCTGCTTGGCCAGCAGGCGTGAGTCCGAGACGGCCACCAGCGGCGGCGAATCGACGACCACGAGTTCGAACCGCCGCGCGAGCTCGTCCAGGACCTGCGTCATCTTCGCCGACGAGAGGATCTCCGTGGGGTCGGGAGCCAGTTTGCCGGCGAGAAGGAAATGGGCGCCGGAGTCCGGGTCCCGCTGTAGAACCTCGTCCAGTGCCTTCTCCCCCAGCACCACCTCGGTCAGGCCCGGCCCGCGGCCGACGCCCAGGGCGCGATGCATCGACGGCCGCCGCAGGTCCGCCTCGACGATGACGGTGGAGTGGCCGGCGAGCGCGCGCATTCGCCCGAGACACACCGAGATCGTCGTCTTGCCCTCCTTCGGCTGCGAGGACGTGACCAGCAGCTTCCGCGGCGGGCCCACGTCCGGCGACAGCAGGATGCCGGTGTAGAGCGAGCGGATGGATTCGCCGAACATCGAGGACGGGTGGCGGAGCAGGTGGCTGGCCGGGCCTTTGCCGTCGGAGCCGATGGCGGGTACGAGGCCGAGCGAGCGCAGCCCCGTCGCCTTCTCGATCTGCTCGCCCGAGCGGAAGCCACGGTCGAGCTGCTCGAGCGCGAACACGAGCAAGGCCGCCAGCAACGCCGCGACGCAGAACGTCAGCACGATGATCCGCGTCGCCGGCGGGAAGGTCGGCGCGGCGGGCACGTCGGCCCGGGAGATGATGCGTGCGTCCATCTCGTTGATCGAGGTGTCGAGCTGCGCCGTCGCCTGCTCGAAGCGGGCGAGGAACGTCTCCAGCATCGAGCGGCTCGCCTCGGCGTCCCGCTCCAGCGAGCGCAACTGGATTTCCGCGTTGGCGGACTGGCCGAGCTTGCCGCGGAGCTGCTCCAGGCTGCGGGCGAGCGAGGCCTCCCGGGCGCGTGCCGCGCCGACCTCGCTCTCCAGCGTGTTGACGGTTCGGTCGCGCTCGCGTTGCAGCTTGGTTTCGATGTCGGCCAGTTCCGCCCGCGCGGCGATCATCTGCGGATGCCGGTCGCCGAATTCCTTGGCGAGGTCGGCGAGCTTGCGCTTCACCTGCGTCTGCTGGTCGAGCAGCTGCTGCAGGGCGGACGAGCGCCCGGCATCGCCACCGCCGGCGCCGCCGGTCTGCACCGCCTGGCGGACCTTCGCCAGCCGCTGTTCGGCTTCGGCGCGGGCATTGCGCACCACCAGAAGCTGGGCGCTGAGGTCGGAGGCCTGCTGCGTCGCCATCGTGCCGCCGGTGCCTTGCAGCAAACCGGACTGGCTGCGAAACCTCTCGACCGCCTGCTCGGCACTGGCGACGCTGCGCCGCAACTCGGCGATCTTGTCGGTCAGCCAGCTCGTCGCCCGCTGCGTCGCGTCGTACTTGGCGTCGAGCTGATCGAGAATATACATCTCCGCCAACTTGTTGGCCGCCTGAGCCGCACGCTCCGGGCTGTGCGACTCGAAGGTGACGGCGAGCACCCGGGACTCCGGCAGCAGCTCGACGTGCAGCGCGGCCAGGAACCGGTCGACGATGCCGGCCGCCACCACCGCGGGCTCGGGCGTTGTCGCTGAGTCCGGGGTGGCCGAGGGGGCGCCGGCCGAGGCGAGTTGCGCCCTGACCCAGGTCTCCGCGCGCTCCAGCGGGCCGGGCGGGCGCAACGCGGTGTTGAATTCCGAATCCTCGTCCAACTCCAACGCTTCCACCGCCTTGTAGGCGAGGTTGCGGGATTGCAGGACACGCACCTGACTGGCCAGCGTCTGTGCGTCGGGCGACCCGCCCGACGCGGCGTGGGGATCTCCGGCCGCGGCCTGGCGGGGATCGACGAACACCTCGGCCCGCCCCTGGTAGGTGGGTGGAATGCGGGCGACGACCAGCGCCGCCAGCACCGCCAACGCCAGTGCCGGGAGGAGGATCGCCCATTTTCGCCGCCACAAGGTCCGCAGCATCCATCGCCAGCCCGTCTGGTCCCGCCCGAGGCCGACGTCCGCGAAGACGCGCTGCGCTGCGATGGGGAAGGCTTCCTTGCTGTCCATGGAGGGAGGATCTCCTTCGTTCGACGCGCCGCGGACCCGATCATTCGCCCTGGATCGACCGCAGCCCTGACGGGCGGGCCCGCCGGCGCACGGCTCGAGAGTACGACCCGAGCGAGCATAGACGCCCGCATGCCGAAAGGATGCGCAACCTCGCGTTCATTGGGCAGGTGTATAATAGCCCGAACCGGCTAAACACAAGACGATGCTGTTTTCCGTCCCGGCCACCCGCGCGAGAGTCGCGGTTCTTGCCGATCGTCCGCCGGGGCCGATCGTCCGCCGGGGCCGATCCGCGTCCGCCGGGCCGATGCGCGTCCGCTGGTGCCGGTGGGTGAAGCCGGCGGCGGAAACCGGTCGGTTGCTTGCGGCAGTGCAACACGTGTGCTAACAGGCGCGAATGGTATATTTGTCGTGTTTGTTTCCTGCCGTTTTGAGATCCCGCCGCAGCAAGCCGCCGGCTCGACAGCCAAACCCTGCAGAGCGATTGATCGCGACGGACACGGCGCGTCGGCCGAAGCGTAGGCACGAAGCTGGCGAACGAGGCGCCTGAGATGCGGTTCGGGGTCTATATCCGCTCGGTGGAAAGCGCGCGCGGCGCGGAACGCGTGGCGATCAACGTCGCGCGTGGGCTGGCCGAGCGCTCGCATCAAGTGGATTTCCTGACGGAGGAAAGCGGGGCGTGGCTGATCGACGATCTGCGCGCGCGCCATTCGAACATCAGAATCATCAACCTTCGCGAAGACACCGGACACGCGTTCGGCGGACGACTGTCACAGCTCGCCGCGTTCGCCATGCACCTGCTTTCCGGCGGCCGGGCGCTGCTGAGCGCGCGCGATGCCTGCGTCGGGCCGGTGGCGCGGCTGTTGTGGCGGGATTCTCCGCCGATCGGAGCGCTGCGCCGCTATCTGTGCGAAGCCAAGCCGCACGCGGTGCTCTCGTTCCTGAATTATCCGAACGTCGTTCTGCTGCTGACCGGGCGTCTGTACCGCGGAGACGCCCGCTTGGTCGTCAGCGTCCGCAACCACATCTCCGTCGCCGCGGCGAACTCCGGATCCAAATGGATGCAGTCGGTGCCGCGGCTGATGCGCGCCCTGTTTCGCGGCGCCGACGCGGTCGTGGCGCCGTCCCGCGGCGTCGCCGACGATGTCGCCGGCATCACCGGCCTGCCGCCCGGGCGGTTGACGGTGGTCTACAATCCGGTCTTTCGTCCCGAATTGGCGACGCTGGCGGCAGAGCCGGTCGCTCATCCCTGGCTTGGCGAAGGCAATGAGCCGGTCGTCATGGGGTCCGGAAAATTCAAGCCGCAGAAGGACTTCCCGACTCTCCTGCGCGCCTTCGCCCAAGTCCGCGCGCAACGCCCGGCCCGCTTGATCATTCTCGGCAGCGGGCGGGACGGCCCGTCGCTGCAGGCGCTGGCGGAAAGCCTGGGGATCGGCGGCGACGTCGATTTTCCCGGTCACGTCGAAAATCCGTTCGCGTACTACAGCCGTGCTGCGGTGTTCGTCCTGTCGTCGATGTGGGAGGGGCTGCCCAACGCGTTGATCGAGGCGATGGCTTGCGGATGCCCGGTGGTCAGTACCGACTGCCCGAGCGGCCCGCGGGAGATCCTCGAGGACGGCCGGTTCGGCGCACTGGTCCCCGTGGGAGCCGCGGAGGACATGGCCACCGCCATTCTGGCGATGCTGGGCGATCCGCCGACGCGCGCGCGCCAGATCGAACGTGCGCGCGAATTCTCACTCGACGCGGCGGTTCGCGGTTTCGAAGCGGTGCTGGCGCGATGATCGCCGGCGCACGACCCGCTTCGTTCGGACAGCACGGATCACGAGAGACCGGGGCATGGGCATCAACACCAGCGTAGCGGCGCTGCTGACGCGGGCACGCGAAGAAGGCACGAGCTTCGCTGCCACCGCGACGATCGGCCGGCAGTCGCTCACGGTGCCGAACGCCGAGCTGGTCGCACTCGCCCGCCGCCTCGGCGTCGCCGATCCCGACTGGTCGTCGTTCGCGCCCGACGGATACTCCGAAGACTTCTTTCGCCTGTTCTTCGGCGCGCAGACGGTCACGTCGTTCGACGCGTCGCCGTACCAGAACGTCGGCGTGGTGCACGACTTCAACCAGCCGCTGCCCGCCTGCCATCACGGAAGCTGCGACGCGGTGTTCGACGGCGGCAGCATGGAGCATATATTCGACGTCAGGCAGGTGTTGAGCAACTACATGCTGCTGCCGAAGGTCGGCGGCAGCGTCTTCATCTCCACTACCGCGAACAATCTCTGCGGCCACGGGTTCTATCAGTTCAGCGTCGAATTCTTCTACCGAGTGTTCTGCGCGGCCAACGGCTACGAGATCGAGAAGGTGTGCCTGATCGAAACGCCGTTCCACGGCGTCGAGCGGAGCGGACAGCAGAAGGTGTATCTGGCGGCCGACCCGCCGACGGTCGGCAAGCGCACCGTGATCGTCACCGACAAGCCGGTGTCGATCTACGTCCACGCGCGCCGCGTGGCCGACGTCCCCTTGTTCGCCACGCCGCCGCACCAGAGCGACTACGCGTCGCGCTGGGACACTTTCGCAGCGGACGCCGGCACGGCGGATGGCAAACCCTCGGAGGCCGAGGCGCCGGCGCGGGACGCCGCCGGTTTCACCTACATCTCCGCCTGGGACGCGTGGTGGCGGTCGCGGCTGCAGCGTCGCAAGAATTCCCTTCGCAACCGCAAGTGGTTCACACCGCTGGTGCCTTGACGACACATCACCGCTCCCCCGCGACCGCGCGTGGGCGTAACCGAGGAGGCACGGCAAGAACGTGTGTGGCATAGCGGGGATCCTGGGGGCGGACGGCAAGGCTTCGTCCGATGCGTTGCGGGATGCGGTGACGGCGATGACCGACGCCATCGCCCACCGCGGGCCGGACGACTCCGGGGCCTGGGTCGATGCGCCGGCGGGCGTGGCGCTGGGGCAGCGACGGCTCTCGATCATCGACCTGTCGGCAGCCGGCCATCAGCCGATGCTGTCGGCGGACGGCCGCTTCGTGCTGATCTTCAACGGCGAGATCTATAATTTTCAGGAGTTGCGGGCGGAACTGGAGGCGCGCGGCCACCCCTTCCGCGGCCATTCCGACACCGAAGTCCTGTTGGCCGGCATCTGCGAGTGGGGCGTGGAGGAGACGCTGCGCCGCAGCAACGGCATGCTCGCCATCGCCCTCTGGGACCGGCAGGCGCGTACGCTGACGCTGGCCCGCGACCGGCTCGGCAAGAAGCCGCTGTATTATGGCTGGTTCGGCGGCACGCTGCTGTTCGGCTCCGAGATGAAGGCGCTGATGGCGCACCCGCGCTTCGAGGGGGAGATCGATCGGGACGCGTTGGCCCTGTTCGTCCAGTATTCCTGGCTGCCGTCGCCGTATTCGATTTTTCGGCGCGTACGCAAGTTGCCGCCGGCCGGCCTGCTCGTGGTCGGGGCTGGGACGGCGGCCGAAGACGCGCAGCCGACCGTCTACTGGTCGGCGCGCGAGGCGGCGGAGCGCGGCCGGCGGCAACCGTTCGCCGGCTCCCTGGCCGAAGCGACCGATGCACTGGAAGACCTGCTGCGCGACGCCGTCTCCCGGCGGATGATCGCCGACGTCGACCTCGGCGCGATGCTCTCGGGGGGTGTCGATTCCTCGACGGTCGTCGCCCTGATGCAGGCGCACAGCGAACGGCCGGTGAAAACCTTCTGCATCGGCTTCCACGAGCCGAAGTACAACGAGGCGACGCACGCCTCGGCGGTCGCCGCTCACCTCGGCACCGACCACACCGAGCTCTACGTCGGGCCGCAGGAGAGCCTGGATCTCATCCCGCGCCTGCCGGAGCTCTACGACGAGCCGTTCGCCGATCCGTCGCAGATCCCGACCTTCATCGTCTCGCGCCTCGCCCGCACGCAGGTCACCGTGGCGCTGACCGGCGACGGCGGCGACGAGCTGTTCGCCGGCTACAACATCTATCCCCGCTGCCTGAAGCAGTGGGAGCGGTGGCGCGGCGTGCCGCCCGGACTGCGGCGCGGGCTGGCGGGGTGGATGCGAAGCGCCGCGCGCACGCCGTGGATCGCGGATCCGGACGATCACGATGGCGAGCCCCGGCGCGGGCGGCGGCAGAAATTCGCGGCGAAGCTGGCGAAGCGGGCGGCGTTGATGCGCGGCGACGGGCCGGTCGGCGTGCTCGCGGAGAAGCGCGCGAACTGGGACCGGCCGGAGGAGTTCGTTCCGGGCACCCGGCTACCGCCGGTGGTGCTGACCGACCCGGCCCGGTGGGCGAACGTGGACGATCCGCTGCAGTCGATGCTGCAGGCGGACATCGAGGGCTATCTCACCGACGACATCCTGGTGAAGGTCGATCGCGCCAGCATGGCGGTCGCGCTGGAGGTGCGCTGTCCGCTGCTGGACTGGCGAATCGCCGAATTCGCGCTGAGCCTGCCGACCGCCATGCGGATGGGGCGCGGCGGCGGCAAGCTCGTGCTGCGCGAGGTGCTCGCCCGCCATGTGCCCAAAGCCCTGACCGAGCGCCCCAAGGCGGGCTTCGGGCTGCCGATCACGCTGTGGGTGCGCGGGCCGCTCCGCGACTGGGTGGAATCGCTGCTGGACGAACGAAGCCTGCGCGAAGACGGCATCCTCTCCGCGCTGGCGGTCCGCCGCATGTGGCGCGAGCACCTGTCGGGCTCTCACAATCACGAGCAGTTGCTGTGGAGCATCCTGATGTTCCAGGCTTGGCACGCCCACTGGCGTACCCCGGCCGGGCAACTGCGCGCGGCCTCCTGAGCCCATCGCCACCTCCTCCGCCGCACCCGAGCCGTTCCGGACCCGATGCCACACCACGTCGCCGTGTTCATGAACTCGCTGATGCTGGGCGGCGCCGAGCGGGTGATCCTGGCGCTCACCCGCGCGCTGGCGGCGCGGCGGACGGTGCGCGTCGATCTCCTGCTGACGGCCCGCGAAGGACCTCTGGTCGCCGAGATCCCGGACGGGATCCGGGTGATCGAGCTCGGCATGGCCGGGGCGCCGGCGGTGTGGGCGAGCCTGCTTCGCCTGCCGTGGCCGACTCTTCGGTGCGTCGGCCCGCCGTTCCTGCTGGACAAGACCCCGAAGGCGGTGCGCTGCCTGCCGCGACTGGTGCGCTTCCTGCGTGCGGAGCGACCGGACGGGCTGCTGACGACCCTGTCCTACAACAACCTCGTGGCGCTCTGGGCCTCCGCCCTCGCCGGCATGGACACGCGGGTCGTCGTCCGCGAGGCGAACACGCTGTCGCAGGAGGCTTCCGCCAGCGCCACGACGCTCGGCCGGCGAATGCCGGCACTGGCCGGGCTGTGGTATCCGCGTGCCGCCGGCGTCGTCGCCGTGTCCGAGGGCGTCGCAACGGACTTGGCGAGGGTGGCGTGCCTGCCGCCGGAGCGGATCACGACGATCCACAATCCCGTCGACATGGCCCGCATCGCCGCCCTGGCGGAGGCGCCGGTCGCCCCACCCCTCGACCCGCGCTGGTTCGAGCCGGGCCAGCCACCGGTCGTCGTCGCCGTCGGCCGTCTCGCGCCGCAGAAGGACTACCCGACGCTGCTGCGCGCCTTCGCCCGCGTGGTGGCGAGCCGGCCCGCCCGGCTGCTGATCCTGGGAGAAGGGCCGGAGCGTCCGGCGCTGCACGCGCTCGCGAGTTCGCTGGGGATCACCGCGGCGGTGGAGCTGCCGGGTGCGGTGGAAAATCCGTTCGCCGCGGTCCGCCGCGCCGCGGTGTTCGTGCTGTCGTCCGCCTGGGAGGGCTTCCCCAACGTGCTGGCCGAGGCGCTGGCCTGCGGCTGCCCGGTGGTCAGTACCGACTGCCCGAGCGGCCCGGCCGAACTGCTGGAGGGCGGAAGCCTCGGCCGGCTGGTGCCGGTCGGCGACGACGAAGGTCTCGCCCAGGCGATCTCGGCGACGTTGGATGCGCCGCAGCACAGCGACCGTCTGCTCGCCCGCGCCCGCGGGCTGTCGCTGGACGCGGCGCTCGATCGCTATCTGTCCCTGCTTCTGCCGTCTGCCGCCTGACCGGGCCGGCGGCTACGGCCGCCACAGCCGGACGCCGGGCGGGCAGGCATCCCGGTCGAGACACGCACGCACGTCGGTCACCAACCCCCGGCCGTCGGCGAGCAGCCCGAGGATCAGCGGCCAGCCGCCCTGGCGATAGGCCGCATGCGGCACGGCGAGGACGACGGCGTCGGCAGGCTGCAGTTGCTCCGCCGGAACCAGGCGGATGTCGCAGGCCGCACGCACCTCGTCCGGATCGGCGAGCGGATCTGCGACCTGGACCGTGGCGCCGAACGCTTCCAGTTCCCGCACCAGATCGACGACGCGGGTGTTGCGGCAGTCGGGCACGTCCTCCTTGAAGGTGACGCCGAGGACGCAGATCCGGGGCCGCACGTCGGCCGTGCCCAGACGCAGCAGCCGCTTGATCGTCTCCCGCGCGATCCAGGCGCCCATGCCGTGGTTGATCCGCCGCCCGGCGAGAATCACCTCCGGATGGTAGCCGGCGCGCTCCGCCCGGTCGGTGAGGTAGTACGGATCGACGCCGACGCAGTGGCCGCCGACCAGCCCCGGTGCGAACGGCAGGAAATTCCATTTCGTCGCCGCCGCCGCCAGGACGTCGCGGGTGTCGATGTCGAGCCGTGCGCAGATCATCGCCAGTTCGTTCATCAGCGCGATGTTCAGATCCCGCTGCGTGTTCTCGATCGCTTTCGCCGCTTCCGCCGTGCGGATGTCCGGTGCTGCGTGCAGGCCGGCGCGGACGACGCTGCCGTAGACGCGGCGCATCACCTCCAGCGTCGTCGCGTTCTGCGCCGCGATCACCTTGGCGATGCTTTCGAATCGGTGCTCCCGGTCGCCCGGATTGATCCGTTCGGGCGAGTAGCCGATGTCGAAGTCGCGACCGCACACCAGCCCGGACGCCGCCTCCAGGACCGGCAGGCAGTCCTCCTCGGTCGCACCCGGATAGACCGTCGATTCGAAGACGACGATGTCGCCCACGGTCAGTTGCCCGCCCACGGTGCGTGCCGCCGCCAGCAGCGGGCGAAGGTCGGGCTTGCGCGCCTCGTTCAGCGGCGTCGGCACGCAGACGATGTGGAAGTCGGCATCTCGCAGACGCGCAGGATCGGTCGTGTACCGTAGTCCGGGCGGCAGAAGTGCCGCGGTCGGGACCTCGCGGGTGCGGTCGATGCCGCGGCGCAGGTCGCCGACCCGCTCCTCGTCGATGTCGAAGGCTTCGACACGAGCACCGTCGCGGGCGAAGGCGACCGCCACCTGCAGCCCGACATAACCGAGACCCGTGACCGAAACGCGCCTGCCGTGGGTCATGGATCGTCCCCGCTGTCGTTCGCGTGCGGAGCCGCTCGCGACTGCCGCGACTTTGCCAGGACTTCGCCGACCACGACAAGACCACGCCGTCGATCACGATGCGTGTAATATGTTGAAACAATCGCTTATGCCGGGCGTCACGCTGTTGACACGAGCAAATATCTCGATCAATTGATAGTCAGGATGCAATGCACCATAGCGATTAGCCGCTGCGTTTGCCGATCGCTCGCATGTGATGAAAATCGGTGCGGTCTTCGAGAAGCGGAGGCGGCCCGGATTTCACGCATGGCGTTTCTGCGGACGAAGGCGGCCGTGCGGGGGCGTAACTGTTGACGTACGTTGAGAACTTCTTTGCGGAGGCGGCGGAAATCTGCCGCTCGATCGATGCCGCGGCAGTCCAGTCGATCGCCGACGGTCTCGCCGGCCTACGAGCCGGGGGCGGACGCCTGTTCATTCTCGGCGTCGGCGGCAGCGCCGCGAACGCCAGTCACGCAGTCAACGACTTCCGCAAGCTGTGCGATATCGAGGCGTACGCACCGACCGACAACGTCGCGGAGTTGACGGCGCGGACCAACGACGACGGGTGGGAAAGCGTCTTCGCCGGCTGGCTGCGGACCAGCCGCGCCGGTGAAAAGGATGCTGTGCTGGTGTTCTCGGTCGGCGGTGGAAACGCCGAGCACAACGTGTCGATGAACCTGGTGCGCGCCCTCGAGGAAGCGAAGCAACGGCGCCTGCGGATCTTCGGCGTCGTCGGCCGTGACGGCGGCTACACCGCGAAGGTCGCCGACGCCGTGGTCATCGTGCCGACCGTCGATCCGGAGCGCGTCACGCCGCACACGGAAGCATTCCATGCGGTGGTGTGGCACTGTCTGGTCTCGCACCCGCTGCTTCAGACGCAGCGGACCAAGTGGTAGGGCGGTGAGCCGGGACGCGAAGATGTCGACGGGCTGTCGCAGGGGCGTGATTCTCGATCGGGACGGGGTGCTGGTGATCCCCGAGTTCCGCTGCGGCCGGTCGTTCGCCCCGCGCCGGCTCGAGGATTTCCGGCTCTATCCCGACGCGGCGGGCTCGGTGCGCGCCCTCAAGGCCGCGGGCTTCGTCGTCATCGTCGCCACCAATCAACCGGACGTGGGTGCCGGGCTGATGGAGCGGGCCGTGCTCGAGGAGATGCACCACCGGCTGCGCGCCGAGGCGCCGGTCGACGACATCGAGGTCTGCACCGAAACCAGGGCGCAGGCGACGGATCGGCGCAAGCCGGGGCCGGGGATGCTGCTCGACGCGGCGCGCATCTGGCGGCTCGATCCGGGCGTGTCCTATGCCGTCGGCGATCGGGCGACGGACGTGGAAGCGGCGTGCCGCGCCGGGTTCATCCCGGTGTTCATCGACCGCGGCTATACCGCCGAACCGCAACCGACGCGGCATGCGGCGACGGTCTACAGCCTTGGCGAAGCGACGGACTGGATCTTGTCGCGGGAATCGAACGCGGCGTGACCGCGACGGAGGAGGAGACGGCGATGCCACGGGTGGCTGACCTGCGAATCAAGATTTTCAGCGACGGTGCGGACCTGCCGGGCATTCTGGCGATGTATCGCAACCCGCTCATCAAGGGTTTTACCACCAATCCGACGCTGATGCGAAAGGCGGGCGTGGCCGACTACGAGGCGTTCGGCCGCGAACTCCTGGCGCGCGTGCCGGATCGGCCGGTGTCGCTGGAAGTCTTCGCCGACGAGTTCGACGAGATGTACGCGCAGGCGATGCGCATCGCGTCCTGGGGCGACAACGTCAACGTCAAGATCCCCGTGACCAACACGCGGGGCGAATCGGCGGCGCCGCTGATCGAGCGGCTGTCGAAGCAAGGCGTGGTACTCAACGTCACCGCTCTCCTGACGCTGCAGCAGGTGCGTACGGTCGCAGCGGCGCTCGCACCGGAAACGCCGGCGATCGTCTCGGTGTTCGCCGGGCGGATCGCCGACACCGGGGTCGATCCGGTGCCGCTCATGGCCGAAGCGCTGACGGCGCTGGCCGACCGACCGAAGGCGGAACTGTTGTGGGCCAGTCCGCGCGAGCTGCTGAACATCTTTCAGGCGGACGCCATCGGCTGCCACATCATCACCGCCACCGGCGACGTGCTGGGGAAGCTCGACCTCGTCGGGAAAGACCTTGAAGGGTACTCGCGCGAGACGGTACAGATGTTCTACCGCGACGCAACCGCCGCCGGTTATCGCATCGACACGCGGGCGCCCATTCTCGCCGTCGGCTGAACGACGGCTCCCTGCAGCTCACGACACGCAACAAAGAGTTTGCCATGACGCACGTGCTGGTCACCGGCGGCGCCGGGTACGTAGGCAGCCTTCTCTGCCCGCAACTCCTGGATCTCGGCCATCGGGTTACGGTTTACGATATCTGCTACTTCGGCAGCGGCTTTCTCCCGCTCGGGAACCCACGGTTCAGGCTGATCGAGGGCGACATCCGCGATACCGACGCCTTGCGTCAGGCCTTCGACGGCGTCGACGTGGTGATCAACCTCGCCTGCATCTCCAACGACGCCAGCTTCGAGCTCGACGAGAAGCTGAGCACGACCGTCAACCTCGACGCGTTCGAGCCGATGGTGGTGGCGGCGAAACAGGCAGGCGTGAAGCGCTTCGTCTACGCCTCGTCCAGCTCGGTCTACGGTGTGTCCGACCAGCCGGACGTCACCGAGGAGCACCCGCTGCTGCCGCTCACGCTCTACAATAAATACAAAGGCTTGTGCGAGCCGCGGCTGTTCGCCCACCAGGGGCCGGACTTCGTCTGCGTCGCCATCCGGCCGGCGACGTTGTGCGGCTACGCGCCCCGCCAGCGCCTCGACCTGTCGGTGAACATTCTCACCAACCACGCGGTGACCAACGGGAAGATCACCGTGTTCGGCGGCTCCCAGCTCCGCCCGAACCTGCACGTGCAGGACATGTGCGATCTGTACAAGCTGTTGATCGAGGTCGATGCGGCGAAGATCGCCGGCGAGACGTTCAATTGCGGCTTCCAGAACATGTCGATCATGGATATCGCGCTGATCGTCAAGTCGATCGTCGCGGCGGAATTCCCGGAGAAGGGTGACATCCAGATCGTCACCACGCCGACCGACGACATCCGTTCGTACCACATCAACTCCGACAAGATTCGCCGCAAGCTCGGGTTCGAGCCGAAGTTCACCATCGAAGATGCGGTGCGCGATCTCTGCCGGGCCTTCAAGGCCGGGAAGCTGCCGAATCCGATGACCGACGACCAATACTACAACGTCCGTACGCTGAAGGCGCTGAAGGCGGCATGAGCGTGCGGCCCATCGCGCTGGTCACAGGTGGCGCCGGCTTCATCGGCAGCCATATGGTCGACCTGCTGCTGCAGCGGGGCTATCGCGTCCGCGTCGTCGATAGCCTGATCGGCGGCCGGGAGGCCAACCTGGCGCAGCACGCGGGCAACACCGACCTCGAGGCGGAGTGGGTGGACGTGCGCGCGCTGGCGCCGGACGCCGCCGTGTTTCGTGGCGTCGGCCTCGTCTTCCACTTCGCCGGCATCGGCGACATCGTGCCGTCGATCGAACGGCCGATCGAGTACATGTCGGCGAACGTGCAGGGGACCGTGCACGCGCTGGAGGGGGCGCGGGCGGCGGGCGTTCGCAAGTTCGTCTACGCCGCGTCCTCGTCGTGCTACGGCTTGGCGGACGTGCCGACCCGCGAAGACCACCCGATCGTGCCGCAGTATCCGTACGCACTCTCGAAGTATCAGGGCGAACAGGCCTGCCTGCACTGGCACCGGGTGTACGGGCTGCCGGTGAACTCGATCCGAATTTTCAACGCCTACGGCCCGCGGGTCCGCACCACCGGCGCCTATGGCGCGGTGTTCGGCGTGTTCTTCCGGCAGAAGCTCGCCGGACGCCCGTTCACCGTCGTCGGCGACGGGACGCAGAGCCGGGATTTCCTCTTCGTCACCGACGTGGCCACTGCCTTCCTCGCCGCGGGGGAGACCGAACGGACGGGCGAAATCTGGAACCTGGGTGCCGGAAACCCGCAGACGGTGAACCGCTTGGTCGATCTGATCGGCGGGGAGACGGTGTACATCCCGAAGCGGCCAGGGGAGCCTGACTGCACCTGGGCCGATACGTCGAAGATCGTCCGCGATCTCGGCTGGCGGCCGGTGGTCTCCTTCGAAGAGGGGGTAAAGCGAATGATGGCGGATATCGACGTCTGGCAGGACGCGCCGCTGTGGGATGCAGGGTCGATCGCCGAGGCGACGAAAACGTGGTTTCGCTATCTGGGCAAGGAGTCACGCCCATGACCGCGTCGCTTTTCCAGCGCTTCGGCCACAAGATCAAGACGCCGGACGAACTGCGCCAGATCATCGGCCCTCGTCCGCGCAAGAAGAAGGTGATCATGTGCCACGGGGTGTTCGACGTGGTGCACCCCGGCCACGTCCGTCACATGATCTATGCCAAGAGCAAGGCGGACATCCTGATCACCAGCCTCACGTCCGACAAGCACATCGACAAGGGCAAGTATCGACCGCATGTGCCGCAAGACCTGCGTGCGGCCAATCTCGCCGCTTTCGAGATGGTCGACTATGTGGTTATCGACAGCAATCCAAAGCCGCTGGAGAATATCGCCTATCTTCAGCCGGATTACTTCGCCAAAGGCTACGAATACGTCTCCACCGGGCTCCATCCGAAGACGGCGGAGGAAGCGGAGGTCATCGAGAGCTACGGCGGGGCGATCATCTTCACGCCCGGCGACATCGTCTATTCCTCGTCCCGGATCATCGATCTGCAGCCGCCGGCGATCAAGGTCGAGAAGCTGATGTCGCTGATGGAGCGCGAGGGGCTGACCTTCGCGCACCTGCGCCGGACGATCGCGGCGATGGCGGGCAAGCGCGTGCATGTCGTCGGCGATACCATTGTCGACACCCTGACCCAGTGCGCGATGATCGGCGGCCAGACGAAGACGCCGACGATGAGCGTGCTGTTCGAGGGCCGGACCGACTTCCTCGGCGGTGCCGGCATCGTCTCCAAGCATCTGCGCGCGGCGGGGGCGGAGGTGGTGTTCTCCACCGTCCTCGGCGACGACGCACTGAAGGAGTTCGTCCTCGAGGATCTGCAGCAGGCGGGTGTCACCATCCGGCCGATCATCGATCCCGCGCGGCCGACCACCAACAAGAACGCCATTGTCGTCGGCGGTTACCGTCTGCTGAAGATCGACACCTTGGACAATCGCTCGATCGGCAACGGCATCCTCACAAAGATCAAGGACGCGGTGGCGAGCGTGCCCGCCGATGCGATCATCTTCAGCGACTTCAGGCACGGCATCTTCAATCGCCGAACCATCCCCGGCCTGATCGACGCCATCCCCGCGGGGATGTTCCGGGTGGCCGACAGCCAGGTCGCCAGTCGGTGGGGCAACATCACCGAGTTCAAGGATTTCGACCTGATCACGCCGAATGAACGGGAGGCGCGGTTCGCCTCCGGCGATCAGGACTCGGGGGTTCGCCCGCTCGCCTCCCTCGTCTACGACGCCGCCCGTTGCAAGACGCTCATTCTCAAGCTCGGCGATCGTGGCGTGCTCACGTGCCGCAGCGCCGACCACGAATCGCTGGACAGCTTCTTCTCCATCGACAGTTTCGTCGATCGGCTCGCGGATGCGGTCGGCGCGGGTGACGCGCTGCTGGCGTACGCCACGCTGGCGATGCTGGCGTGCGGCTGTCCGGCACAGGCGACGATCCTCGGCTCGATGGCGGCGGCCGTCGAATGCGAGCGCGAAGGCAACGTGCCGGTGACGCCCGACGACGTGTTGCATCGGATCGATGCCGTCGAGAAGCAGATCGAGTACGCCTGACCGCCATGCGCGTCATCGTCGTCGGCCTCGGGGTGCAGGGAGCGAAGCGGCGGAGATTCGCCGGCGACGATTTCGTCGCGTCGGTCGACCCGTTCAACCCTGCGGCCGATTTCCGCGAGATCGCGGACGTGCCCGTCGACAGCTACGACGCGGCACTGTGCTGCGTTCCCGACGAGCCGAAGATCGATCTGCTCGGCCGGTTGCTGGCGCAGCGCAAGCATGTCCTCGTGGAGAAGCCGCTGTGGTCCGCCGACGACGGCGCGATCGAACGCTTGCAGGCGCTGGCACGCGCCAACGGCGTCGTCTGCTATACCGCCTACAATCACCGGTTCGAGCCGCACTTCGTACGGATGCGTGAACTGATCGCCTCGGGCCTGCTGGGGCGCATCTATCGCTGCCGGATGTTCTACGGCAACGGCACGGCGCGGCTGGTGCGCGAGTCCGCCTGGCGCGACCAGGGCGCCGGCGTGCTGCACGACCTGGGCTCGCATTTGCTGGATACGGCGTCTTTCTGGTTCGGCCCGCCCGGCGACGGGTTCCGCATCGTCTCCAGCGATTGTTTCGAGAATCGTGCGCCGGACCACGTGGTGTTCGCCTCCGACAGCGCCCAGCCGCGGCTGGAGCTGGAGATGACGCTCCTGTCCTGGCGCAATCACTTCACCTGCGACGTGTTCGCCGAGAACGGCTCGGCACACATCGAGTCGCTCTGCAAGTGGGGTCCGTCCAAGTTCGTCGTCCGGCGGCGCGTGCTGCCGAGCGGCCGGCCGCCCGAGGAGACGCTGACGCTGGTGGAGGACGATCCGACCTGGGAGCTGGAGTACGCGCACTTCAAGCGGCTCTGCGAGGGCGGCGCGGTGACCGATCTCGGCACCGATCTCTGGCTCAACCGGCTGCTGCGCCGGCTGGGCGAAGATGCCTGCGCGCAGGTGGCGGCATGACCGCGCCCGTCATCGGCTTCGTCGGCATGACGCACCTCGGGCTGGTCTCGGCGACCGGCACGTGTTCGAAGGGCTTCGCCGTGCTCGGGGTCGATGCCGACACCGCGCTGATCGCCCGGATCAGCGCCGGCGACCTGCCGGTGCTCGAGCCGGGCCTTCCCGAAATGATCGCCGACAACGGCGACCGGCAGGCCTTCTCCGCCGACTTCGCCGACCTCGCCCGCTGCGACGTCGTCTATATCGCCGCCGACGTGCCGACTGACGACGAGGGCGCGAGCGACCTGTCGGGCATCCTCGCGCTGATCGATCGGGTGATTCCCTGTCTCGGCGTGGACGCGGTGTTGGTGGTGCTCTGCCAAGTGCCGCCCGGCTTCAGTCGCGGCGTCGCCCTGTCACCGGACCGCCTGTTCTATCAGGTGGAGACGCTGATCTTCGGCCGGGCGGTGGAGCGGGCGACCGAGCCGGAGCGCTTCATCGTCGGTTGCGCCGATCCGGGCCTGCCGCTTCCCCCCGCCTACCGCGATGTGCTGGACGCCTTCGGCTGCCCGATCCTGACGATGCGTTACGAGAGCGCCGAACTGGCGAAGATCGCCATCAACGTCTGCCTCGTCGCCTCGGTCTCGGTGGCCAATACGCTGGCCGAGCTCTCGGAAAACATCGGCGCCGACTGGCACGAGATCGCACCGGCGCTGAAGCTCGATCGCCGCGTCGGCCCGTACGCCTATCTGGCTCCAGGCCTGGGGATCGCCGGCGGCAACCTGGAACGCGACCTGGCGACGGTGATCCGGCTGGCGGGTGAGTGGGGATCCGACCCCGGCGTGATCGAGGCGTTCGTCCGCAACAGCCGACGCCGGCGCGACTGGGCGTTGCGGGTGCTGGAGCGGCACGTCTTCCCACGCAACCCGGACCCGCTGATCGCGCTGCTCGGCCTCGCCTACAAGCAGGATACGCACAGCACCAAGAATTCCCCCGGTCTGGCGCTCGCGCGCGCGCTGGCTGGGCGCCGGCTGCGCGTGCACGACCCGGCGGTGCACGAAGCCGACGGGCTGCGCGCGGAGGAGACGGCGCTGGCGGCGATCGAGGGCGCGGACGTGCTGGTGGTGATGACGCCGTGGGACGAATACAAAGCGCTCGACCCGGCCGCGGTAAAGGCCAGGCTGGCCGGGAACTGGGTGATCGATCCGTACGGCGTGTTCGACGCGCACATGATGGCCGACCTCGGGGTCAATTACGCAACCCTCGGCCGGCCGATCATGCTGGCGGCGACCTGACGATGGGCAATCCCTTCGTGCCCCCGGCTCCGTCGCGATACCGCGCTGCGTCGAGGTGCCGCTGATGCTCGAACACCTGCACCCCCGTCCCGTCCCGCCGTCGCGCGTCGTCATCGTCGGCGCGGGCGGCTTCGTCGGCGCTGCGATCGGCCTGCGTCTGCGCGAGCGGGGAATTCCGGTCCTCGGCCTGACGCGTGCCGACGTCGATCTACTGGCGGACGGCGCCGGGGAGAGGCTGGCCGCGCGGCTGCAAGCCGGCGACGCGGTCGTGGCCGCCGCGGCGATCGCGCCGTGTCGCACGCCGGCGATGCTGCGTGACAACGTGCGGATCGCCGAGACCTGCGCCGAGGCGCTGCGGCTTGCGCCTGTTGCACATGTGCTCAACATCGGCTCGGACGCGATCTACGCCGACTCGACCGTGCCGCTCAGCGAAGCCTCGTGCGCCTCGCCGGGCAGCCTGCACGGCGTGATGCATCTCGCCCGCGAGGTGATGCTGCGGGACGCCGCCGGCGAAACGCCGTTCGCCACGTTGCGGCCGACGCTGATCTACGGTGCGGCCGATCCGCACAACGGCTACGGACCGAACCGCTTCCGCCGTCTCGCTGCCGAAGGCCGGCCGATCGTCCTGTTCGGCGAAGGCGAGGAGCGCCGCGACCACGTCCTGGTCGACGACGTGGCCGAACTCGCGGTGCGGATCGTGTCGCACGGCAGCCGCGGCGTGCTGAACGCCGCCACGGGCGCCGTGATCAGTTTCCGCGAGGCTGCCGAGTTGGTCGTTTCGGCGTTTCCTCGGGCCGTGCCGATCGAAGGCTCGCCGCGCAGCGGGCCGATGCCGCACGGTGGCTACCGTCCGTTCGACCCGGCGGCGACGCTCGCCGCGTTCCCGGACTTCCGTTACACGCTTCCGGCCGAAGGCTTCGCCCGCGTCCACCGGCAATGTTCGGGAGCGGCGTGATGGGCGGGGAACTCGACCTGCTGCGCGCCCTGCCGAAGACCAAGCGCAACATCAGCGCGCGCCTGGACGCCAAGAACCCGGAGGTCGTGCGCATCTCGAAACAGTACGGCGAGTTGTACTTCGACGGGCCGCGCGATTACGGCTACGGCGGCTACCGCTACGACGGCCGCTGGCTGCCGGTGGCCCGCGACATCGTCGCGCACTTCGGGCTGAAGCCCGGCGATCGCGTGCTGGACGTCGGCTGCGCCAAGGGCTACCTGGTGCGCGACCTGCTGCACGTTTTGCCGGGCCTCGAAGTCTTCGGACTCGATATCTCCGAGTACGCGCTGATGCACTGTCATCCGGAGGTCGTGGGCCGGCTGCATCTGGGCTCCGCCGATCGGCTGCCGTTTCCGGACGGCAGCTTCGCCTGCGTGCTCTCGCTGGACACGGTGCACAACTTGCCGCGGGAGCGGGCGCGGACGGCGCTGGCGGAGATCCAGCGGCTGTCGGGTGGCCGGGCGTTCGTGAAGGTGGACTCGTACCGGACAGCGGAGCAGAAGGCGATCTTCGAGAGCTGGGTGCTCACGGCGGAGTTCCACGACTACCCCGACGGCTGGCTCGCGTTGTTCGCGGAGGCGGGCTATACCGGCGACTACGACTGGACGATCATCGCCTGATCCGCCGGCGAACGGGCGGCGGGGAAGAAAGGGAAGACAGGCGGGACATGGCAGGCAAAACCTGGGCGATTCTCGGCGGCGGCGGCTCCTTCGGCATCCACACCGCCTTCTGGCTGCTGGACCACGCGGCTCCGGCGAAGGTCATCGGCATCGGCCGCAATCCGCTGCGCCCGGAGCCGTTTTCGCTCGGCATCGACCGGCGCGCGGGCTACGCCTATCACGCCTATCACGTCACCCACGAACTCGACCTGCTGCTGGAGCTGCTGGACCGGGAGAAGCCGGAGGTCATCGTCAACTTCGCCGCCCAAGGCGAAGGCGCGGTGTCCTGGAAGCACTCCTGGCGCTTCTTCGAGACCAATTCGATGGCGCTGGCGCGGCTCACCGAGGAGCTGATGAAGCGCGACTGGCTGGAGCACTTCATCCAGATCGGCACGTCGGAGATGTACGGCTCGGTCAGCCATGCGGCGAACGAGGAGGAGCCGATCAAGCCGACCAGCCCTTATGCCGCCTCGAAGGTGGCGTTCGACATGCACTTGGTGTCGATCAACCGCTTCCTGAAGTTCCCGATGTCGATCATTCGCCCGAGCAACTGCTACTGCCCGGGCCAGCTCCTGCATCGGGTCGTGCCGAAGGCGATTCTCTGCGGGCTGACCGGCCAGAAGCTGCCGCTGCACGGCGGCGGCAAGGCGGAGAAGTCGTACATGCACGCGCGCGACCTGGGGCGCGCCATCCAGCTCGTCGCCGAGCGTGGGCCGGAGGGGCGGATCTACAACGCCGGGCCGGCGCTGCCGACCTCGATCCGCGAGGTGGTCGAGCGCTGCGCCGGCGCGCTGGGAATGCCATTCGCCGACCTTTGCGAGATGACGGAGGACCGGCTGGGCCAGGATTCCCGCTATTGGCTGGATTCCTCGGCGATCAAGGATGCGGTCGGCTGGCAGCCGGAGATCGGCTGGGACGAGGGGTTGCGCGAAATGGTCGACTGGGGCCGGCGGTATCTCGAACAGATCCGCGACTGGCCGACGTCGTACACGATGCGCGCGTGACCGGGCCCATGACCGCGATTGCCGCGACACACACGGCCGAAGCCGAACCGATCGCTGCTTTCGATGCCGTCCAGTCGCGCCGCCGCTGCCTGGGCTGGCGTCGGCGCATCCTCGACATCTCGCAGCAGGTGACGGCGCTGCACGTCGCGCCGGCATTCTCCTGCACCGAGATCGTCGACGTGATCTATCACGGCCTGATGCGGTGGGAGGCGCCGGGGCGCTCGCCGGACGTGTTCCTGATGTCGAAGGGGCACGGCTGTCTGGTGCAGTACGTGATTCTGGAGGCGATGGGGGTTCTCCCCACAGCCGACCTCGATCTCTACTGCAAGCCGGAAGGCCGGCTGGGGGCGCATCCGGATTACGGCATCCCCGGCATCGCCGCCTCGACCGGATCGCTCGGGCATGGCATGGGCATCGCCACCGGCATGGCCTATGCCGAGCGCCTGCAGGGTCGCGACGGGCGGATCTTCGTCGTGCTGAGCGACGGCGAGTGCCAGTCCGGCTCCACCTGGGAAGCGGCGATGATGGCCGCCAACCTTCGCCTCGACAATCTCGTCGCCTTCGTCGACATGAACGACTTCTCCGGGCTGGAGCGGATGAGCGAGGGGCACCCGGCGTTTCACCCTCTGCTGGAGAAGTTCCAGGCGTTCGGCTGGCGCGGCGTCGAGGTCGCCGGGCACTCGGCCGAGGCGCTGCACGCGGCGGTCGATGGGCACACCGGCGGCGGCCCGTTCATCGTCGTCTGCAAAACGGTGAAGGGCAAGGGCGTCTCCTACATGGAGCACGTGCCGATCTGGCATTACCGCTCGCCCAACCCCGCGGAGTACGCGCAGGCGCTGGCCGAACTCCGGGAGATCGCCGGATGAGGAACCGCTTCGCCGACGTCTTCTACGAACTCGGGCTGCAGGACCCCCGCCTGTGCATCGTCGTCGCCGACATCTCGCCGGCCGGCTCGATCTCCCGCTTTCGCACCGAGTTCCCCGATCGCTTCGTCAACACCGGCGTCGCCGAGCAGGTGATGATCGGCATGTGCGCCGGCATGGCGTTGCGCGGCCTGCGCCCCTTCGCCTACACCATCGCCACCTTCGTTCTCTACCGGCCGTTCGAGTTCGTCCGCGACGACCTGTGCTACCAGAACCTGCCCGTCACCATCGTCGGCATCGGCGGCGGCGTGACGTACTCGACGCTGGGCGGCACGCATCACGCGCAGGAGGACATCGGCGTCGCCACCACGATCCCCAACATGACGGTGCTGGTGCCGTGCGATCCGCCGGAGGCGGAGGCGGCGACCCGCTGGTGCGCCACCCAGACGCGCGGGCCGGTCTATCTCCGCCTCGGCAAGGCGGGCGAGCCGGTGCTGACCGGCGACGCGGTCGAGCCGTGGCAATTCGGCCGGCTGCGCCGGATCACCCGCGGCGAAGACGTGTGCATCCTCGCCTGTGGGCCGGTCGCCAAACTCGCCGTGCAACTCGCGGAACGCTTCCGTGCACGCGGCGAAAGCGTCTCATTGATCTCGGCGCATACGCCGAAGCCGCTGGACGAAGAGGGGATCATCGCGGCTCTGCGCAGCCACCGCCGCGTCGTCGTCGTCGAGGAGACTGCCCCCGGCGGCAGCCTCGGCCGTCGCGTCCGCGAGTTGGCGTGGCAATCGGGTGCCGACTGCCGCCTCGACACGTTCTGCCTGCAGGACGAGTTCATCCACTGCTACGGCGATCACGACGCCCTGCTCGCGGCGCACGGGCTGGAGATCGGCGCGATGTCCGCGCGGATGGGGTTCGGATGAGCCGATCACCTCTGCCGTGGAAGGGACTGTCGCGGTGAGTGACGCGCCGTTGCCGGCGCGGGCCGGCGTGCGATTCCGCGATCTGTCGGTTCCGGAGGGGCCGCTGCGGGCAGGGCTGCGCGCAGCCTTCGAACGTGTGCTCGACCACGGCATGCTGCTGATGGGTCCGGAGGTGGAGGCCTTCGAGAGCACGTTCGCAGCCTACTGCGGCGTAGGCGACTGCATCGGCGTCGCCAGCGGCACCAGCGCCCTCTACCTCGCCCTGCGCGCGCTCGGCATCGGCCCGGGCGACGAGGTGATCACCACGGCGATGTCGTGGATCGCCACCGCCAACGCCATCGCCGCCGCCGGCGCCGTGCCGGTGTTCGCCGACATCGGCGACGACCTGAACATCGATGCCGAAACCATCCCGCCACTGCTCACGACGCGGACGCGCGCGATCCTACCGGTGCACTACACCGGCCGCCTGTGCGACATGCAGGCGATCGGCGCGATCGCAAGCGCGAACGGCCTGCGGGTGATCGAGGATGCGGCGCAGGCGGCCGGGGCACGCACCGCGGCCGGCCGGCACGCGGGAAGCTTCGGCCACGCGGGAGCCTTCAGCCTCAATCCGATGAAACTGCTTCCCGGCTATGGCGAGGCCGGCGCGGTGGTCACGAGCGATCCGGAACTGCGGCCGCGGATCGAGGCGATGCGCTACCTGGGCACCGTCGACCGCGAGATCTGCCATGAGGTCGAGCTGAACCACAAGATGGACGCCCTGCAGGCCGCCTTCCTGATCGAAGGCATGAAGTGTCTGCCGCAGATCATCGAGCGCCGGCAGCAGATCGCCGCGCGCTACGCAGCGGGATTGGCCGACGTGGTCGCCTGCCCGTCGCTGGACGGGCCGGAGGGCTCGCGGCCTGTCTTCTTCGACTTCACCGTCGAGGTCGCGGAGCGGGACCGGCTGCGCGAGGCCCTGGCGGGCGCCGGTATCGAGACCAAGATCCGCCATCCTATCCTGATGTGCGACCAGCCGGCCTACCGCCACCTGCCGCCGACCCCGGTGCCGCGGGCGCGGCAGGCGGTTGCCCGCATCCTCAGCCTGCCGATCCACGAGAAGATGTCGGACCCGGAGGTGGACCGGGTGATCGCCGCGATCCGGAAGTTCCACGATGCCGGCTGAGCTGTCGCCGGGTCGGTCGGAGATCGCGGTCGTCACCGCCGCGGATGTCGCCGCGATCAAGCGGACGGCGCTCGGCAGCCCCTCGCAGCGGGCGCGCATCTGCCTCCATCGTCATCAGGAAGACCTGCCGCACCAGATGCTGATCGCATGGCATGCGGGGGAGCCGTTCCCGCCGCACCGGCACACCGGCGAGAAATCCGAGACGGTGCAGATGGTCGAGGGGATGCTGCACTACTTCATCTTCGAAGCCGACGGCCGGCTCATGCGGCACCTGCAGCTGGCGCCGGCGGAGGCGGGCGGCGAGTTCATGGTCCGCATCCCGCCGCGCACGTGGCACATGCCCATCCCGGCGGCAGGATGCGCCGTCTACCTGGAAACCTTCACCGGACCCTACGACCGCACCACCGACGTGGAGTTCGCGCCGTGGGCGCCGGGCGAACGCGATCCCATGGCGCTGGCCGCGTGGACCGAGGCGCTGCTGGCAGGGAGAGAGAACCGATGACCACCGCGACCGTTTCGCAGAACGCGGAACAGCAGCAGCGGGTCCGCGAGGCGATGGAACGCCAGCCGCGGCTTCTGCTGGGAGAGCGCTCCAGCCACGAGTTGGAGAAGGATCCGCGGCACCTGCTGTTCGTCCTCTCCCGCTACAAGTTCGTCGCCAAGATGCTGGCCGATCGCGGGCGTATTCTGGAAGTGGGGATCGGCGACGGCTTGGGCGCCAGCCTGGTCGCGCAGGCGGGAAACACGGTGATCGGGATCGACCTGGAGACGCTGGGTCTGGATCATGCCGCCGACACTCGGTGGACGCGCGAGCGGATGCAATTCGCTCAGCACGACATGGTCGCCGCCCCCTTCGTGCCCGAGGGCGGTCTGTTCGACGGCGGCTATACACTCGATGTCATCGAGCACATCAATCCCGCGCAGGAGCAGCTTTTCCTGCAGAACATCGTCCGCTCGCTGAGGCCGGAGGCGCCCTTGATCGTCGGCACGCCGAACGAGGCGGCGAAGGCGTACGCGTCGAAGGAAGCGCTCGAGCAGCACATCAACTGGAAGAGCTTCAAGAGCCTGCACGAGAGCCTCATGCCGTTCTACCACAACGTCTTCCTGTTCGGGATGAACGACGAGGTCCTGCACACGGGCTATGCGCCCATGTGCCACTACGTGTTCGCCCTGTGCACCCAGCCGCGCTGAGCGGCGGCGGAGCCCGGAGGCGCATCCGATGAGCATCCTGCTGTTCGCGGGCAAGACCGTCGGGCTCGCCGTCCTGGAGTTCCTGCTGGAGCGCCGCGATCCTGTTTCGTTCGTCGCTGTCGCGGCGGACGAAGACACCGCCATTCTGGAGCGATGCCGCGAAGCCCTTCTGCCACACGGCGTGTTCACCTCCGAGATCGCTGCCCATCTCGCCGGCGGCGATCGCCGCTTCGGCTGGTTGATCAACGCTTGGAGCCCGCACATTCTGCGGGCGCCGCTGCTGGCGCTCGCCGATCGACGGGCGAACCTGCATCCGAGCCTCGTTCCGCACTGCCGCGGCAGCGACAGCACCGCTTGGTCGTTGCGTGAGGGTGTGACGCCCGGCGTCAGCATCATCGAGATCACAGAGACGGTGGACTCGGGCGGGATCTACGCCCAGATGCCGGTCGAGGTCGGCTTCCCGACGGTGGCGAGCGACCTGCACTTCCGCCTGCAGCGGGAGATGGTGGCGCTGTTCCGCTCGGCCTGGCCCGACATGCTCTCCGGGGCGCTTCAGGCCAGACCGCAAGCCAGTGGTGGCTCCTATCACCTGCGTCGCGAGACGAATGCCGACCGGGTCAAGCCCGCAGAGACGGTGATGACTCTCGGAGAGGCGATCGAGTGGATGCTCGCGCACGACTTTGCGCCCGGCACCACGGCCGAGCTGGAGCGGAATGGCGAGCGTTTCAGGGTCCGCGTCCTCGTCGAGAAGATCGGCTGACAAACGATGAGCGAAGGGACCCGGGCGGCGTGGGCGCTGCCTGCGTCGCAGGAGGAGGGCGGATGACGCGATCCCCGTCGATGATGTCTACGCTTCCCTTGCAGGCGCGCGACGCGGTCGCGGCCATTATCGTCGTCGATGGCGAGGGCTACCTGTTGCAGCACCGCGACGACCTGCCCGAGATCTGGTACCCGGACCACTGGGGCTGCTTCGGCGGCGCCATGGAGCCTGGGGAAACGCCGGAAGCGGCGCTGCAGCGGGAGTTGGACGAGGAGTTGGGTTGCGGCCGGCTGGCGATGCGGCGGTTCGCCAGTCTCAACTTCGACGTGCCGATACTCGGCCCGGCGACGATCGTGCGGCATTACTACGAGGTCACAGTCACCTCCGGCGAGGTCGAACGATTCGTGCTGGGCGAGGGGCGTGCGATGACGTGCGTCGACCGCGAGGGCGTGTTGTGCGGACTGCGGGTGGTGCCCTACGACGCGTTCGCGCTCTTCTTGCATATCGGCCGCGACCGCTTCGCCCCGGCGACGTCGGGGAGTGGAGCGTGAAGGGCCGCCCGGCGCAGCGGCTCTGGGCCTGGGCCCGCCGGGTACCCTACCGCTTCGGCAAGGAGCTGCGAGCACCGAAAACGCCCTTGGGCCGCAGGCTTTACGCTCTCAGGCGGCGCCTGGGTGCAGAGAGCGGCCGGCGTACGTTGTCCGACGGCTTCATTGATCCGGATGCGCTTGTCGCCTGCTACGACCTCGGGCACTGGCCGATCACCTACGACTTCCTGTGGTTCATGGTGGCCGCCGACCTCGCCCGCCGCGAGGCGGGGCGGAGCAGCCTGCATGTGGTGTTCGTTGCTACCGAGGACTGGGAGGCCGGCAGCGAAGGCACCGACTACTACACGGTCATCGACGGGGCAGCCCGCCGGCAGCGCCTCTTCGACATCCTGATCCCGTGCGCAGGGGTGCTGCCGACCATTCGCGGCTTCACCGTCACCGGCTCCCGAGCCGAGGCGACGACGCTGATCGGGCAGAGCGGTGGACGGGTGTTCCCCGACTCCTACGTGCCGCAGTTCCCGCGCCTGGATTACGTCTCTTTCTCGAACCTGGTGTTCGACGCTGCGCGGGCCGGCACACCCGTTCCGTCGTTCGAGGCGCCGGTCGGCGCGCGCGACTGGGTCGGGCGGTGGCTGCAAGGCCTGCCGGACGGCCGTCCGTACGTCACCATCACCCTGCGCTACTTCGGCTACAACCCGATCCGCAACAGCAACCTGGAAGCCTGGGGTGCGTTCGCGCGGGAGTTGGAAGCGGAAGGCTTTCACGCCGTTGTCGTCCCCGACACACACATGACGCTCGATCCCTTGCCGCCGGCGCTCGCGGGCGTGACCCTGCTGAAGGAGGCGGCGTGGCACGTCCATCTGCGGGCGGCACTCTACGAGGCGGCCTTCCTCAATCTCGGGATCAACACCGGGCCGATGAGCCTGTGCTGGTTCAACCCTCGCTGCCGCTTCATCATCTACAAGCAGGTGATCGAGGAAGGCGGTGTCGCCAGCCGCGAGGCGCAGATCGAGCGCGGCCATGACCCCCTAGAGCCCGTCCCGTTTGCCTCACCGTTCCAGAAGCTCGTGCTGGAGCCGGACGATCTGCCGGTGATCCGCCGCGAGTTCCAGGCGATGCGAGGGCGGATCGACGCCGATCCGGCGGCTGCGGGCATTTCCGTCCCGAAGGACCGGCGCTGAGCGGAAGGCGCCGCCGGCGACGGTCGTGAAGGTCAGTCGGCCAGCGGCCTTGGTGCCGTGTCGCGGATGGCGTTCAAGCCTTGGACGAGGCGGTCGCTCAGGTCGCCCAGCGTCGCACTCAATGCCGCCGTTCCCGCTTCGTATCCGCCGCCGCCGGTCGGCCGCCGAATCGTCTCGTCGCCCAGGAGCAGCGCGCGCGGCGCTCCGGGCGCATAGATTTGCCAGCGCGCGGCCAGCGTCGCCGTCCCGTCCGCGTCGACGTCGAACTGGCCGACATCGACCGCCATCCGATAGTCGAACCCGCCACCGCCGACCTGTGGAAAGGTGACGACGCGGTCGGCCGGCAAGCGCAATGCCACGTCCTGCGCCAGGACGCGCGGCACCATCGTCGTCAGCGGCCCGGCCCAATAGTCGTTGTCGGCCAGACTGATGGCATACGCGCTGTCGCGGGTGACGATCGGCGAGCGGTCGAGGTAGTCGGGCAATGTCACCGGACCGACCGCGACCACCACGGCCGCCGGCCTGGACGTCGCCGCGACTTCGGAGCGACTCGTCGACAAGGTGTAGAAGTTCGACGGTGCCGAACCCGCACAACCGGAGAGGAGGGCCGCCAGCAGCAAGGCGGCGCCGGCGTGAACGGCCGGGGTGGTGCGACGATGACGCATGTCGGTGCCGGGGTGTGTGCTCATGGGCCTCAGGGGGTCGGCTTGCCGAGGATCAACGCATTCGGGTTCCGCTCCAGGAAATCGGCCAGCGCGCGCAGCGAACGCGCGGCGCTGGTCAACTCCTGGAGCAGGGCGGCGAGGTCGTAGCGGACGGCCGAGTCCGGCCCGATCGCCTGGCTCGCCGACTGCAGCGTCGCCTCCGTCCGGTCGAGCGTGGCGCGCGCGGAATCCGACGTGCGCCTCAGGCTCTCGAGCAGCGGGCCTACGTCCTTGAGGCTGTCCACACCCTGCCGGACCGATGCCGAGGCGAGCAGGCGGTCCGCCTGTTGCACGGTGTTCCGGAGATCGGTGACCAACTCGGCGACCGGCGCCTTGTCGAGCTTGTTCAGGAAGGAATTGACCTTGTCGGTCAGCACCTGGATGTCGGACGGGACGGTCGGGATGATCGGCACGCCGTCTTCGTCGAAGGTCAGCGTCGCCTTCGGCGCGTCGGGGAACATCTGCAGGGAGATGAGCCGCTCGCCGGTCAGCAGGTTGCCGGACTGCATCTGACCGCGCAGCGACGCATCGGCGACCGCTTTGCCGACACGGTCCACCAATTGGGTGGCCGTCTGCACCGTCGTCCCGCCCTTGACCACCCAACGCTGCGGCTCCAGGGCGATCGTCACCGGGATGCGGGCCTGCAGCGTTTTCGGATCAACCTCGAGATGCACGTCCGTGACTTCGCCCAGCTTGATACCCCGGTAGACCACCGACGCGCCGACGTCGAGGCCCGACACGGAATCGTCGAAATACATGCGGAAAGAAACCTTGAGGGTGAACTTCGCCTGCTCGATGGCATCCCGCGAGTGGAACAGCGGGAACGTGGCATTTTCCTCCGCGGCCGGCCCATCGCTTGCCTCGAGCGGCGTATCGAAGGCGATGCCGCCGGAGAGAACCGACACCAGTGATTCCGTGCGCACGTCGACGCCGCCGCCGGTCACCGAGACGTCGATGCCGCTCGCGTTCCAGAAATGGCTGCCGGGACGGACGAAGGCGTCGTACGGCGATCGGACGAAGGCGAACAGATCGATGCCGGCGCCGGTCGGGTCGAGGTCGTAGCCGAGGATGCCGCCGACTTGGATGCCGCGGAAGTAGATCGGCGCGCCGGCGGAGATCGAGCCCAGTGTCTTGGTGCGCAGCGTGAAGTGCCGGCCGGGAACGTCGACCTGATAGACCGGGGCGCTCTCAAGGGCCACAAAAGCCCGCGCCGGTTCGCCGGGGCCGGGCCGCATGCCGATGTATACGCCCGAAAGGAGCGTGCTGAGCCCGGAGACGCCGGCGGCGGTGATGCGCGCACTCTCGATCCAGAACTGCGTCTGTTGGCGAAGCTCCTTCTCGACACCCTTGTTCATCCGCGCGGTGGCGACGACGTGCTGCAGGTCGTCGGTGAGTTCGACGGTCTGCACGACCCCGAGCTGCACGTCGCGGTACTTGATCGGCGTCTTGCCGGGCTCGATTCCCGACGCGCTCTGCAGCGTGATGGTGATGGTCGGCCCGCGCGAGGCGAACGTCGTCCAGACCAGCCAGACCCCGGCGATCGCGGCGACGATCGGGATCAGCCAGATCAGCGAGAAGCCGCCCTTGCGAACGACTTTCGCCTGCGGCACGTCTCCACCGCCGGCCGTGCCGCCCGCTGCGCTCACGCCCTCGGCTCGCGGCGACGGGGCACGACTCCGGCCCGCGCGAGGGCGGGAACGACCCTGTCTCTGATCATCATCGGCAACGGAGTTCCATCTGTCGGAGTTGTGCACGGGGCCAGCCGCCGGAGCCGGCGGCTGAGGAGGTCGCATGGAATTTAGCGACCACGATCGAAAGCGTCCAGAAGCAGATGTATCGCTCCCGGACGACGCTCCCTCAGACGAACCAGCCGACCATTTCCCGCCAGCGACGATAGCCGTGTGCCCGCCCGCTCCAGGTGCGGAACAGGTGCCAGACGCCCTTTTGCCAAAGCGTGTCGCTGAGCCGCCGGTTGTCGTCGAGAAACGGGTCGTTCTCGCCGATGATCACCTTGATGTCGAGGCGGCGGATGTCGTGCAGGACGCCGTTGTCGCCGATCCCGGTCATGTAGTGGTTGGGCGTATTGAAGTACACGTCCTGGTCGTAGTAGCCGTCGAACAGGCCGCGGAAGCCCTCGGGCGCCTGCGTCAGGTCGTACCGCCCGCTCATCGCCACCACGCGGCCGAAGTGCTGCGGATGCCGGAGCGCGATGTTCATCGCGTGGAACGCGCCGAAACTGCATCCCATCACCGTCAGGAACGGGTTCTGGTTGACGGTGCGGCTGAACGGCAGAACCTCGTCGAGAACGTACCGCTCATACTTCAGGTGCCGGAGCACCCGGTCGCGCGGGTGACACCAGTTGTTGTAGAACGTTTCCTCGTCGATGCTGTCGACGCAAATGAGCTGCAACCACCCGTTGTTCAAGTGGCCGGACAACTCGCCGACAAGCCCGTGGTTCTCGTAGTCGAAGAAGCGGCCGCATCGAGGCGGGAACGCGAGGACGCGGGCACCGGCATGGCCGAACACCAGGAGCTCCATATCGCGCCCCAGCGGGTGGCAATGCCATTTGTGATATTCTCGTTTCATTTTCGAGACACAAATATTGCCAAAGTTTTTCAGTCATGTTACAGCAACAAACAATGCTGCGCTGCAACGTCGCTCCGTTAGCACTATCGCTGTCGCAAGAAAAGCGGAAGATGATGTGGCGCGGCTGTCGAAAATCCTTTATTTTCCGAATTTCGTGCTTCGTCTCCAGGGTAGATGACCGAAATGATCGAGGTGTTGATCGAAATTGGCCGTGTTTCGTGCGATGGTGCCTGTCGAAACGGGTTTGGCGAAGCGCCCGCAGCGCCCGCCGGACTCCCGCCTCGCTGAACGGTTCCGCCCGATGCCCACATGGTTCGACGACGAGGTGCGCGACCTGGAGCAGCGCACCTCGCCGCAGCGGGACATGCCCAACCCCATCGTCTTCTACGGCAGCTCGTCGTTCAGGCTGTGGCACGACATGGCCGCGTATTTCCCCGGCTACAACGTGGTCAACCACGGCTTCGGCGGATCGACGCTGGCCGACTGCAACGAGTACTTCGACCGGCTGGTGGCGGCGGTGGAGCCGCAGGCGATCGTGCTCTACGCCGGCGACAACGACCTCGGCGACGGCAGTTCGCCGGAGCAGGTACTGGAGCGACTGCGATGGTTCGTCACCCGCAAGCGCGAGACGCTGGGGGACACGCCGATGGCCTACGTCTCCATCAAGATCAGCCCCGCCCGGTTCGCGATCATGCACGGCATCGCCTACACCAACCGGCTGATCGAGCGCGCGTTGGCCGCCGAGCGGGATGTGCGTTTCGTCGACGTCACCCGCCGCATGGTCGGCCGCGGGATGATGCCGCTGCTCGGCTGCTACACCGATGATCCGCTGCACATGAACCGCGAGGGGTATCGCATTCTCGGCCGCTCGCTGGCCGACTACCTCGGCGAGATCGAGAGCGCGGCCGGCGATTTGCGCTCGACGTCCGACGCGGAGAGACCGGCCTGGATGCTCGTCGACGACGACGACGCGCCGGAGGACGATCACGGTGATCAGCCGCCGCCGCGGGCGCGGGCGAATCGACCCTCATGAACGGCGATGGGGAAGCTGGCGGCGTCAACGAAAAATCTTAACCTTCCCGTGCTAAGAGCTTGTTCGGAGGAAGGCAGAAAGTTAGACTGCAGCATGCTACTTTTACGGGCACCGGTTGCGACCGCGCTCTGGGTCGCCGTCTTTTTCTGGGCTGCGGCGTTGTCGACCGCTCCGCAGGCGGTGGCGGCACCGGTGTTCGGCGCCGATCCTTGGCAACTCTGTCCTGCCGCCATCGCCGCACAGGAGAAGGCGCAGTCGATCCCCAAGCACCTGCTTTCGGCGATTGCGCTGGCGGAGTCGGCGCGCAATCACCCGACGCTCGGAAAGCGCATGCCGTGGCCGTGGACGGTGATGGCCGAAGGCCAGGGGCGCTACCTGCCGACCAAGGCAGCGGCGATCGCGGAAGTGCGCGGGTTGCAGGCCCGCGGCATCCGCAACATCGATGTCGGCTGCATGCAGGTGAACCTCTACTACCACGGCGACGAGTTCTACAGCCTGGAGAACGCGTTCGATCCGAACGCCAACGTCAGCTACGCCGGGCAATTCCTGCGGGAGCTGTACGCCGACGCCGGCTCCTGGACGGAAGCCGCGGGCTTCTACCATTCCGCCACGCCGGACCTGCGCATTCCCTACCGCGATCGCGTCGTCCGCTTCTGGACCGATCAGCAGCGACTGGAGTACGCGGGCACCAAGGTGTTCGGCGTCGGGCCGCTGACGGCCGGTGTCGACGGCAATGCCGGCGCCGGCCAGCGCATTCGCTCCCCCGCGTTGATGCTGTCGCTGGCCGACCGCCGGATGGATCTGGCGCCGCCGTCGGCGGGCGACGCGCGGGCGTTCGGCCTCCGCCGGCCGGGTGAGCAACCGCTGTCGCAGTCCAGGATGGTCCGCGCGGACGGGGGCGCTCCGAAGCGAAACCTCGATCAGGAAGCGGCGTTCGCCGCGCGGCGCGCTCAGTACCTGCAGGAACTGCGGCAGGCGATCGCCGAGGTCAAGCGGACATACGCCGTCCGCGTCGCCCGCAACGATCCGCAGGCAGGGGCACCGAACTGACCTTCGCGGCCAGTTCGCGCTGATCCGGCGCTCTGGTCCGGACGGCTTCGGCCGCGTCCCTCGCGTCTCCACTCGCTTGCCCGTGGCGTGCCGGCGCCGTATCAAGCGAGACCCCGCCGCGCCGCCTGCCGGCTCCACCGGCCGCATCACCAAGAGAGCGAAATCCCGATGATCCCACGCTATGCCCGGAGCGAGATGACCGCCATCTGGGCCGCCGAGAGCCGTTTCCGCATCTGGCTGGAGATCGAAGCGCACGCCTGCGACGCGCAGGCCGAACTCGGCGTCATCCCGCACGAGGCGGCGCGGGCGGTGCGCGAGCGCGGCGCCTTCGAGGTCGAGCGCATCGACGCGATCGAGCGCGAGACCCGGCACGACGTCATCGCCTTCCTGACCAACCTCGCCGAGCACGTCGGGCCGGAGGCGCGCTTCGTCCACCAGGGGATGACCTCTTCGGATGTGCTGGACACCTGCCTCGCCGTACAACTCGCCCGCGCCAGCGATATCCTCATCGCCGACGTGGACGCGTTGCTGGCCGCGCTGAAGCGCCGCGCTTTCGAGCACCGGGACACGCCCTGCATCGGCCGCAGCCACGGCGTGCACGCCGAGCCCACCACCTTCGGCCTGAAACTCGCCGGCTACTGGGCAGAGTGGCGGCGCAACCGCGACCGATTGACCGCCGCGCGGCGCGAAATCGCCACCTGCGCCATCTCCGGCGCCGTCGGCACCTTCGCCACGATCGACCCGGCGGTCGAGCGTCACGTCGCGGCATCCATGGGCCTCGAGATCGAGCCGGTCTCGACCCAGGTGATCCCCCGCGACCGGCACGCGATGTTCTTCGCCACCCTGGGGGTCGTCGCCAGTTCGCTGGAGCGCCTCGCGGTCGAGATCCGTCATCTGCAGCGGACGGAAGTGCGCGAAGCGGAAGAATACTTCGCGGAGGGGCAGAAGGGCTCCTCGGCGATGCCGCACAAGCGCAACCCGATCCTCACCGAGAACCTCACCGGCCTCGCCCGCATGGTCCGGGCGGCGGTGGTGCCGGCGATGGAGAACGTGGCGCTGTGGCACGAGCGCGACATCTCGCATTCCTCGGTGGAGCGGTTCATCGGCCCCGATGCGACGATCACGCTGGACTTCGCCCTGGCGAGGATGGCCGACGTCGTCGACCGGCTGCTGGTCTATCCGGACGCGATGCGCGCCAACCTGGACCGGCTGCGCGGGCTGCTGTTCTCGCAGCGGGTGCTGTTGGCGCTGACCCAGGCCGGCATGAGCCGGGAGGACGCCTACGCACGGGTGCAGCGACACGCGATGGCGGTGTGGAACGGCGACGGCGGGTTCGCCGACCACCTGCGCGGCGACGCCGAGGTCGCTCGGCTGATCCCCGGCGCCGAACTCGAGGCCCTGTTCGACCTCGAACCCTACATGCGGCAGGTTCCGGCGATCTTCCAGCGCGTGTTCGGCGACGCTTAGCCCGTCTTATTCACGAGGGCTGCGGAGGCGAGCTGGCGGATGTAGCGTAAGCGGTTGATACGGCGTAGGATTCGGTTGTTGACGCCAATCCTTCGACGACATCCGGGCCTGCCACATCCGCCATGACCGACGATACGATCCTGCCGTTTGCGTTTCCAGCCGTCGGGCGCAAGAAGGTCACCGCGGCATTCGACGGTGGCCGGATCACCTCGGACGGCGGGGTGATGTTGCTGGCCGGAGCCGCCCGCCGCGGTGACGCTCGACATCGACGACACCTGCGACCTGGTGCACGGCCATCAGCAACTGTCGCTGTTCAACGCCCACTACGACGAACGCTGCTTGACGCGGAGCGTCCGCTTCGCGCTCCTGCCGATCCACGTCTACGATACGGCCACGGGCCGGCCGGTGGCGGTGATCCTGCGTCCCGGCAAGCGCCGTCCGGCAGGGAGGTCCGCGGCCATCTGCGCCGCCTCGTCCGCCACATCCGGCGCCGCTGGCCGCAGACGCGGCTCACCATCCGCGGCGACGGCCACTACGGCCGGCCGGAGGTGATGGACTGGTGCGAGGCGAGCGGCGTCGAGTATCTGTTCGGCCTGCCCGGCAACAGGGTGCCCGACCGTCTCGTCGACGAGGCCGCCGACGACATCCGCACCCGCCGGGCGCTGGAGAAGAAGCCCTGCCAGCGCGGTTTCGCCGAAACCCGTTACCGGGCGAAGTCGTGGAAGACGGCGCGCCGCGCCTGCGCCCGCATCGAAGCCACGACCCGCGGCCTCGACATCCGCTTCGTCGTCACCAGCCTCGAAGCAGGCTCGGCCGAGCATGTCTACGAAGTCCTCTACTGCGCCCGCGGCCTGAGGCGTTCGGCTTCGTGAAGTCGAGCATCGCGCTCCAGCGCATTGACATCCAACGGCGCATCCCTCGCTGGGTCGAAGCATGGTCAGATCGAGTTACGGGTCAGCGCTTGCAGATCGATGAGAACGACCTTTGGATTGCGGCTCAAGCGATAGAGCGTAACCTCGTCATCGTTGGGTGCGATCTTGACTTTACACGGATAATCAAATTAGCGGTGCCAGAGTTGCGCGTTGAGCTCGTTTGAACGCGCGCTCCGGCCACAAGGGACGTCCGTTCAGGACTCGATCGCATCATTATCAACGTACGCTCTCCGACTTTGCGAACCGACGCAATTGAAGAAATTTCAACACGTCAGCAACCACCGTCGGCACGGCGTCGCGCCCGCCGGGCTTTCCTCACCGATGAGCGTCGAGCAACCGGCGCGAAATGCGCTTGTGCGCCGGTGACCCGCGTGTCGCCCCGCCGCGCTCAGTACGCCCGGTCGACGCAGAACTCCACGACGTCCAGCAGGGCCTGTTTCACCGGGCCGTCCGGGAAGGCGCCGAGCGCCAGCGCCGCCTCCTGGCCGTAGCCGCGCGCCTGTTCGACCGTGTCCACCAGCGCGCGGCGGTTCTTCAGGATGGCGATCGCCTGGTGCAGGTCTTCGGGGGTCTGCTCCAGCGCCTCGACCGTGCGGCGCCAGAACGCGTGCTCGGCTTCGTCGCCGCGGCGGAGCGCGAGGACGATCGGCAGGGTCATCTTGCCCTCGCGGAAGTCGTCGCCGATGGTCTTGCCCAGCGTCGCCTGCTTCGCCGAATAGTCGAGAACGTCGTCGATCAACTGGAAGGCGATGCCGAGGTTCATGCCGTAGGCTTCGAGCGCGTCGGCCTCGCTGCGCGGCCGGTCGGCGACGATCGCGCCGATGCGGCAGGCGGCGGCGAACAGGTGCGCCGTCTTCGCCCGGATCACGTTCAGGTAGGCTTCCTCGGTCGTCTCGATGTCGCTGGTGGTGACCAGCTGCATCACCTCGCCCTCGGCGATGATCGAGGACGCGCGCGACAGGATGGCGAGGACCTCCAGCGAGCCGTCCTCCACCATCAACTCGAAGGCGCGGCTGAACAGGAAATCGCCGACCAGCACGCTGGGCTTGTTGCCGAACAGCGTGTTCGCCGACGCCAGCCCGCGGCGCAGCGACGAATCGTCGACCACGTCGTCGTGCAGCAGCGTCGCGGTATGGATGAACTCGACGCAGGTGGCGAGGCCGACGTGACGGGGACCGGCGTAGCCGCACAGCCGTGCCGCGGCCAGCGTCAGCATCGGCCGCAGCCGCTTGCCGCCGGCGGCGACGACGTGCCCGGCGAGTTGCGGGATCATCGGCACCGGACTCTGCATGCGCTCCAGAATCAAGGCGTTGACCGCGCGGAGATCGCCGTCGACGATGTCGTTCAGGGCGTCGAGCGACGGCTTACGGTCGAATCCGGTGTCAATGCCCACGGCCACGCCCAAACACGCCTCCCGAATATGTCCCGATCGGCCGCTTGACGGCCCTTGTTCCAGCGTCGAGCATAGGAATCCGCAGCGGTCGGGGTCAAGCCCGCCGCCGACCCGGTGCGGCGCAATACCACAAAGCGACAACAACTTCGACGTTACGGACGATGATCGAACTGATCCGCAGCGAGGACGCCGTGTTTGTCTCCTGGTTGGAGATGCGCCTCGGCGAACTGGGCATCAAGCCGCATGTTCTGGACGCCTATACCAGCAGCGCCTACGCCGGCGCCCTGTCGGCGGTGCGGTTTCGGGTCATGGTCGGCGACGAGGAGATCGATCGCGCACGACGCGCGCTGGACGAAGCGGAGCGCCTGGCCGCGGACGGACGCGCCGATGGCTGAGGGCGACGTCACCGAAGACCGGCTGCTGGGCGGCCGGGTGCATCTGCGCCAGCCGGCCGACGGCTTTCGCGCAGCGATCGATTCGGTGCTGCTGGCGGCCTGCGTTCCCGCCGCGCCCGGCGACGCGGTGCTGGACGTGGGCTCCGGCGCCGGTGCCGCGGCACTCTGCCTCGCGGTGCGCGTCGAAGGCGTGCTGGTCACCGGGATCGAGACGGACCGCGGGCTGGTCCGCCTCGCCTCCGACAACGCCGAGGCGACGGGCGTCGGCTCCCGCGCGCGATTCTATCTGGGCGACCTGGCCTCGCCGCCGATCCGGCTGTCCCCGGCCTCGTTCGATCACGTGATGGCCAATCCGCCCTATGTCGCCGAGGGCTCCGGCCGCCCGCCGCGCGATCCCGCCCGGGCGCATGCGATGGTGGAGAGCGGCGTCCGGCTGTCCGGCTGGCTCGATTTCTGCCTGAAGATGGTCAAGTCCGGCGGCTCGGTGACCATCGTCCAGCGGGCCGATCGACTGGCCGACGTGCTGTCCGGGCTGAACGGCCGCCTCGGCGCGCTCACCGTGCTGCCGCTGTGGCCGCGTGCGGGGGAGGCGGCGAAGCGCGTCGTCGTCGCCGGCCGCAAACACTCCGGCGCGCCGCTGACGCTGCTGCCCGGCATGGTGCTGCATCGGCCGGACGGGGCCTACACGGACGAGGCGGAGGCCGTGCTCCGCGCGGGCGGAGGCCTGCCGGTGCTGCGCGGCTGACATGGCATCGCCGGCGCCGGCTCCTTGACCGCCGGCGCCCTGCCGCCGATATCGCACTCACCCCGGCGCCGCCGGCGGCGAACCGGACCCGAGGCCATCGATGCGCCTGCGCGCGCTTCTGCAACATCTGCCGATCGAACGCTTTCGCAACCCGCCGCCCCTCGTCGCGGTGGTGCCGCTCACCGGCGTGATCGGCCGCCTCGGCCCGCTGACGAAGGGGCTGACGATGGCGGCGCTGGCCGGCCCGCTGCAGCGGGCGTTCGGGATGGACGGCGTGAAGGCGGTGGCCATCGTCGTCAACTCGCCGGGGGGCTCGCCGGTGCAATCGGCGCTGATCGCGCGGCGGGTTCGGGCGCTGGCGGCGGAGTATGAGGTTCCGGTCTACGCCTTCGCCGAAGACGTGGCGGCGTCCGGCGGCTACTGGCTGCTCGCCGCCGGCGACGAGGTGTACGCCGAGGAGACCTCGATCATCGGCTCGATCGGCGTCGTCTCCGGCGGCTTCGGCTTTCCCGAAGCGCTGCGGCGCCTCGGCGTCGAGCGGCGGCTCTATACGGCGGGCGCGCACAAGGCGTCGCTCGATCCGTTCCAGCCGGAGAAGCCGGAGGAGGTGGCGCACCTGCACGCCATCCTGGAGGAGACCCACGAGGCGTTTCGCAAGTACGTGCGCGAGCGCCGCGGGGCGCGGCTGGCCGGGCCGGAGAGCGAGCTGTTCAGTGGGCGGTTCTGGGCGGGGGGCTCGGCGCTGACGCTGGGGCTGGTGGACGGGCTCGGCGATGTGCGGACGGTGATGCGGCAGAAGTTCGGCGACAAGGTGCGGCTGCGGCGGGTGACCGAGGGGCGGCGGTGGTGGCGCCGGCGTCTGGGACTGCCGGACACCGGAGGCGGCGCCGCGTTGGAAGGGCTGGCCGCCGGGCTGCTGGCGGCGGTGGAGGAGCGGCTGATGTGGAGCCGGTTCGGCCGATGACGGGCGAGGCAACGGTGGGGCGGTCGCGCCCGGAAAGCCTCGTCTCCGATGCCGCGGTGGATCCGCTGCCGGCGGGGCTGTTTCCGCCGCGGGTTCCGCTCGACGGCGAGAGCGTGCGGCTGGAGCCGCTCGATCCGCGGCTGCACGCGGCCGACCTCTACCGCGCCTCGCACGAAGACGAGCGCGCGCGTTCGGTGTGGACGTATCTCTGGCCGGCGCCGTTCGCCGATGCCGCGGCGTTCGCCGCGTGGTTGCGCGACGGTGCTGCGGCAGCCGATCCCCTCTTCTATGCCATCCGCGATCGGGCGACCGGCCGGGCCGCCGGCATGGCCGCCTTCATGCGGATCGCACCGAAGGACGGCGTGATGGAGATCGGCCACATCTGGTTCGCGCCCGCCCTGCAGCGGACACGCGCCTCGACCGAGGCGCTGTGGCTGATGATCCGCCATGCCTTCGATCTCGGCTATCGGCGTGTCGAGTGGAAGTGCAACGCGCTGAACGCACCCTCGCGCGCGGCGGCCCTGCGGCTGGGCTTCCGCTTCGAGGGCGTGTTCTTCCGGCACATGATCATCAAGGGCCGCAACCGCGACACCGCCTGGTACTCGATGCTGGCCGAGGAGTGGCCGGCGCGGCGCGCCGCGTTCGAGGCTTGGCTGGCGCCGGAGAACTTCGACGCGCAGGGCCGGCAGCACCGATCGCTCGGCCGGCCGACGGACGATGCCGAGGGGCCGCCGGCGGTCTGACCTCACAACCGCAGAGCTCATTCGTGGCGTCGGCTTGACCCTCTCCGGACTGGGACGTATGGTCCCGCCTCCCGAGAACGAGGCGCAAAGCCGCCCGACAACATCTGGCGACATCCGCGCATGGCAGCGAACGGTTCGAACAGCTTCCAACGGCTGATCCTCAGGCTTCAGGATTTCTGGGCCGAGCGCGGCTGCGTCATCCTCCAGCCGTTCGACATGGAGGTCGGCGCCGGCACGTTCCATCCGGCGACGACGCTGCGCGCGCTCGGGCCGGAGCCGTGGAAGTGCGCCTACGTGCAGCCCTCGCGCCGGCCGACCGACGGCCGCTACGGCGAAAATCCGAATCGGCTGCAGCACTATTACCAGTTCCAGGTGCTGCTGAAGCCGTCGCCGCCGGACTCGCAGGACCTCTACCTGCAGAGCCTCCACCACCTCGGCATCGATCCGGCGGTGCACGACATCCGCTTCGTCGAGGACGACTGGGAGAGCCCGACGCTGGGCGCCTGGGGCCTCGGGTGGGAAGTCTGGTGCGATGGCATGGAGGTCACGCAGTTCACCTACTTCCAGCAGGTGGGCGGCATCGAGTGCAGCCCCGTCGCGGTCGAGCTGACTTACGGGCTGGAGCGGCTGGCGATGTACATCCAGGGCGTCGAGAACGTCTACGACCTGGATTGGGACGGTTGTGGGACGACCTACGGCCAGGTGTTCCTGCAGAACGAGCGGGAAGGCTCCGCCTACAATTTCGAGCATGCGGATGCCGAGCGGCTGTTCCAGCATTTCAAGGATGCGGAGGCCGAGTGTGCGATGCTGCTGGCGCTGGCGAAGCCGCTGGTGCTGCCGGCCTACGAGCAGTGCATCAAGGCCAGCCACCGCTTCAACCTCCTGGACGCGCGCGGCGTCATCGGCGTCACCGAGCGCGCGGCCTACATCGGCCGGGTGCGGGCGCTGGCGAAGGGGTGCTGCGAGGCCTGGCTTGCGAGCCACGGCCATGCGGGCTGAGGCGATGCGGCCGTTTTCCGCGCGGAACAGGGCCCTCACCCTCCCACCGCTGCGCAGCGGGCCCCTCCCTCTCCCGCGAGCGGGCGAGGGTCTTCTGCTCCCTCACCCGCTTGCGGGAGAGGGTCGGGGTGAGGGGAGTGGAACCTAGTCGATGCCTGAACTTCTGCTCGAACTGCTCTCCGAAGAGATCCCCGCGCGCATGCAGGCGCGCGCCGCCGACGACCTGAAGCGCCTGGTGTGCGAGCGGCTGACCAAGGCGCAGCTCGCCTACGATCGAGCCGAGGCGTTCGTCACGCCGCGGCGCCTCGCGCTGGTGGTGGACGGCCTGCCGCTGCGACAGCCGGACGTGCGCGAGGAGCGCAAGGGGCCGCGCGTCGGCGCCGCGGAAGGGGCGGTGCAGGGGTTCCTGCGTGCCGCCGGCCTCGCCTCGATCGCCGAGGCGGAGGTGCGCGAGACCGACAAGGGCAGCTTCTACTTCTCCGCCCGCGAGCGGCCGGGGGCACCCGCGGTCGCGGTGCTGGCGGGCATCCTGGCCGAGACGTTGGCGGCTTTCCCGTGGCCGAAGTCGATGCGCTGGGGCGGGGGCGCCTTCCGCTGGGTCCGCCCGCTGCAGAACATCCTGGCCGTCTTCGACGGCGCGCCGATCGCCTTCGCGCACGCGCTGGGGGACGGGGCCGGCGAGATCACGGCGAACGACCGCAGCCGCGGCCACCGCTTCCTGGCGCCCGCCGAGTTCGAAGTCCGCGAATTCGCCGACTATGCGGCCAAGCTGTACGGGGCTCGCGTCATGCTCGATCAGGCCGAGCGCCGCGCGCTGATCGCCTCCGGCGTGCGGCGCATCGCCGCGACCGAGGGGCTGGGCTGGCGCGAGGACGAAGGCCTGTTGGACGAGGTGACCGGCCTCGTCGAATGGCCGGTGCCGATGGTCGGCAGCATCGATCCGGCGTTCATGGACGTGCCGGCCGAGGTGCTGGTCACCGCCATGCGCTCACACCAGAAGTACTTCTCGCTGGTCGATGCGGACGGCAGGCTGGCGCCGCGCTTCGTGCTGGTCGCCAACACCGAGGCCACGGACGGCGGGGCCGCGATCGTCGCCGGCAACGAGCGCGTGCTGCGCGCGCGGCTGTCCGACGCCAAGTTCTTCTGGGACGAGGACCGCAAGCGCACGCTGGAGAGCCGCGTGCCGAAGCTGGCGGAGCGGGTGTTTCACGCCAAGCTTGGAAGCGACCTGCAGCGCAGCGAGCGGTTGGCGCAGCTGGCGCGCACATTGGCCCCATTCTCCGGCGCCGATCCCGATCTCGCGGCCCGGGCGGCGGGCCTGTGCAAGGCCGACCTCACCTCGGCAATGGTGGGAGAGTTCCCCGAATTGCAGGGCGTCATGGGCCGCTACTACGCCCGGCACGACGCCGAGCCGGCTGCGGTGGCGGATGCGATCGGCGAGCACTATTCACCGCAGGGTCCGTCCGATCGGTGCCCTGCGGCGCCCGTCACCATCGCGGTGTCTCTGGCCGACAAGTTCGACACACTCAGCGGCTTCTTCGCCATCGGGGAATTGCCGACCGGCTCCAGAGATCCGTACGCGCTGCGCCGCGCGGCACTCGGGATGATCCGGATCGTCCTCGAGAACAAGCTGCGCCTCGATCTTCGGCCGATGTTCGCGCGCTCGCTGGAATTCTATCCCGCGACGATTGTCGACGGTCGGCACGAAAAGATCGCCCGCGACCTCCTCGCCTTCCTCGCCGACCGCCTGAAGGTGCACCTGCGCGAGCAGGGCGTGCGGCACGATCTGATCGCCGCCGTGTTCGCCGGTGGCGAGGACGACTTCGTCCGACTTTTGTCGCGGGTCGAGGCGC
>Ga0209573_1001004_pt1 | contig 48742 bp, 47 predicted proteins | sample TNRBio252014_DNA_FD_185870 | JGI IMG/M metagenome (GOLD analysis project Ga0209573, IMG submission 185870) | Wastewater treatment Type I Accumulibacter community from EBPR Bioreactor in Madison, WI, USA - TNR Reactor_6/25/2014_ DNA (SPAdes)... | ecosystem: Engineered > Bioreactor > EBPR >... | reverse complement strand
CTCCCGGGGGTCCTCTTGGCCCTGTGGAGCGCCACGTCCGCGCAGCGGAGGAGCTCGTGACTGTCGCAATCCTGCTCGGGCAGGAGCGCAGCGCCGGCGCTCGCCCCGATCTCGAGCCCCATGCCGCCCACCCGGAGAGGCTGGGAGAGGGCACTGAGGATGCGGCGCGCCTCGGCGTCGACCTCGGCCATGCTCCCGGCCCCCGGAACCACGATGCCGAACTCGTCGCCCCCCAGGCGGAAGACGTCGTCCCGTCGGCCGTCGGTGCCGCTCACGAGGCGCGAGACGACCTGGACGAGAAGCTCGTCTCCCACGGTGTGACCGAGCGTGTCGTTGATCTCGCGGAACCGGTCGAGGTCGAGCAGGATGAGCCCGGCCGGCGCGTGCCCGTTGCCGCCCTCGGCAAGGCGGGCGCATCGCCTGTGCAGGGCGGCACGGTTCGGGAGGCCGGTGAGCACGTCGTGGAAGGCGAGGTGCTCGAGATCGGCGACGAGCCGGGCGTTCGCCAGCGCGAGGGAGACGGCGCGGGCGATTCCGTGGAACGTGTCGACCTCGAGCGGGCGGAGCTCGCGGTGATCCGGGAAGATGAGGTTCACGGTGCCGAGAGGCGAGTCCCCGTGGGTGAGCGGGATGCAGAGACCGGTCGAGAGCCCCCGCTCCGCGAGCGCCGTCACCACGGGGTGGGCGTCCCGGTCGTCGATGGCCCCCTGCCGCACCGTCACGATCCGCCGCTCCCGCACCGCGAGGCCGCTCGCGCTCCCCACGAGCGGCAGCACGGCTCCCAGCTGCATCTCCTGCTCGTTGAACCCGCATCCCTTCACCATCCGCAGGGGCCCCTCGTCCCCTTCGAGGAGGTAGAAGGCCACGAGCGGCGCCTTGCTGTGGCGGGTCAGCACCTCGACGGTCTCGGCCGCGATCGCCTCCACGTCGAGCCGCCTCTGGAGCCGCCAGGTGAGGTCGTTCACGAGCTGCAGCGCCTCGTTGCGCGCTTCGAGGTCGGCCTTCGCCGCGATCAGGTCGCCGAGGATCCCTCCGATCGGCGTCGCGTCGCCGGGATCCGGGCCCTTCTTCTTCTCATCGGTGGCGGGCCTGTCCATCGAGCCCCCCCCTCCGAGCCGAACGACTCCGGCTCCCGTGCGTCGCGACCGTCCGGCCAGCTCTCTCGCGTCCGGCTGGAATCATATCGCCGCGGCCGGCCGCTCCCGCTCTTCTGCGCCGGCCTCCGACTCGCCTCAGCCTGCCCGGCGCAGCACCACGAGCGTCTTGTCGTCGGCCGGATGCGAGCCGGCCTCGAACGCGGTGACGCCGGCGAGGATTCCGGCCGTCACCTCGGAGGCCGGCCGCCCCGCGAGCGAGGTCGCGAGGGCCGCGAGGCGGTCGCCCCCGAACTCCTCGTCGTCCGGCGCGGTCGCCTCGGTGAGGCCGTCCGTGTAGAAGACGATCGAGGCTCCGGGCGCCAGGACCACCTCGGCCTCCTTCCACACCCCGTTCGGGAGAAGGCCCACCGGCACACCCGTGCTGCCGAGGGGCGTCACCTGGCCGTCGCACACCATCAGCGGCGGGTTGTGCCCCGCGTTCACGTAGCGCAGGCGCCCCGTCGCCGGGGTGTAGCAGCCGAAGAAGAAGGTGACGTACTTCCGTCCCCCCGCCAGCTCGCGGATCAGCTTGTCGAGGCGCGCCGTGAGCCGGACGGGGCTCTCGTCCAGCGGCGCCGCCACCCGCAGCGCCGCCTGCAGGCTCGACATGACGAGGGCCGCCGCGACCCCCTTCCCCGAGACGTCGGCGATGGAGAGGCCGAGGTCGCCGGACGGCAGCTCGAGGAAGTCGTACGAGTCGCCGCTCACCTCGAAGCAGGCCACGCTCGTCGCGGCGATCTCCGTTCCGGCAATCCCCGCCGGCGGCTCCGGCAGGAGGCGTTTCTGGATTTCCTTCCCGAGCGCGCGCTCCCTCTCCATCCGGTCCTTCTCGAGGAGACTCAGGTGGAGCGTGGCGTTCTCCATCCCGATGGCCACGTGCCCGGAGACGAGCTCGAGGAACTCCAGGTCCGACTCGCCGAACGCGCCCTGCCGCTTGTTCAGGAGCTGGAGGACCCCGACGATGCGGTCGCCGCCACGGTCCCGGCGATCCCCTTCCCCATCGGGAGGCGGATCTCGGAGACGTCCCCCTCCATCTGGATCCGGGCCCATATCTCCTGCTTCGCGTCGTCGACGAAGAAGAGCGTCCCCCGCTCCACGCCGAGCTTCTCCCTGGCGAGCGTCACGATCGTGGAGAACAAGACCGTCGGCTCGATCGAGGAGTTGATCAGCTTCGACGCCTCGACGAGGACGCGGAGCCGCTCGAGCTCCAGCCGATCGGCCCTCGCGGTGGTGGCAGCGGCGTTCGGAGCTTCCACGCTGCGCGAGGCTAGCATTCCAGGCCGGACCTCGGCCCGCAGTAGACGCAGGCGGACTTCATCGCGGCGTCACTCGTAATGGGTGAAGAGCCTCAGGACCTTGACCGTCTTCTCTTCCTCGAGCACCTGGTAGACGAGGCGATGCTGGATGTTGATCCGCCTCGAGAAGGCCCCGGAGAGGTGCCCGACGAGCTTCTCGAACCTGGGCGGCGCCTCGAACGGATCCCGCGCGAGGATCGCGAGGAGCTTTTCGGCCTGCGGTCGGAGGCCGGCCCGGGCGAGCTTGCGGGCGTCTCGCTGCGCCTGCGGCGTGTAGACGACCCGCCAGCCGCCCTTCACCAGCCGGGTTCGTCCGCGCACTTTCCGACGGGAGTCTTCAGACCTTTCCGGATCGAAGCCGCCATACCCGGGATCGAGACGAGGTGCAGGGTCTCGGAGATGGCCCGCCAGTCCTCTTCCGAGACCAGCACGGCGCTGTGGCGCTTCCCGCGGATCTGGATCGGTTCGTGCGACTCCGCGGTCTCGTCGAGGAGACCGTAAAGGCGCGTGCGCGCTTCGCTGACCGTGATCGTCGTCATCATCGACTCCACGCCTATCGTACGTATTTTCGTACGTCCTGGCGAGACACGCTCGAGGAGGCCTCGTGGGAACGAGTGGGGTCAGATCCGGAATCGTGCATTGTCTCGATCAATACACGAGCCCGGACCTGACCCCGCGTACTCAGTTTCCGCCGCGCGTCGGTCGGCCCGCTCCGGCCGCCCGATCACCGGGAATACCCGTGGGGTCTTTCCCGTTCCCGTGGCGGACCGCGACCAGAGGAAACTGCTCCGACCATGAGTGAATCCGACCTGCAACGCCTGCTCGCCCAACCCACCGTCCGGCCCTGGCGCGTCGCCGGAGCCCGCTGGGTCGAGTCCACCCGCGTCCAGTCCGTCATCGTCTCCCTCATCCTCCTCAACGCCGTCGTCCTCGGCCTCGAGACCGACGCGTCCCTCCTCGCCCGCTTCGGCGTCTGGCTCGAGCTGCTCGACGGCCTCTGTCTCTTCGCGTTCGTCGTCGAGCTGGGCCTCAAGCTGGCCGTCTACCGCTCCCTCTTCTGGCGCAGCGGCTGGAACTGGTTCGACGCCTTCGTCGTCGGGGTGGCCCTCGTGCCCGGCGCCGGAGCCTGGTCCGTCCTTCGCTCGCTCCGCGTCCTGCGGGTGATGCGGCTCCTCACCGTGATGCCCCAGCTGCGCAAGGTCGTCGCCGCCTTCCTGCACGCGATCCCCGGCCTCTCCGGCGTCATGGCGGTCATGGCCGTCTTCATCTACACCGCCGGCGTCCTCGCCACCATGCTCTTCGGCGGCACCCACCCCCAGTGGTTCGGCTCCCTCGGGAAGAGCCTCTACTCGCTCTTCCAGATCATGACCCTCGAGAGCTGGTCGATGGGCATCGTCCGGCCCGTCATGGAACAGCACCCCCAGGCCTGGGCCTTCTTCGTCCCCTACATCATCCTGGCCACCTTCACCATCCTCAACCTCTTCATCGGCATCATCGTCTCCACCATGCAGGAGCTCGCCGCGCTCCCCGACCCGTCCCGGCGCGACCAGGACGTCCTCGCCACCCTCCAGAAGCTCGACGCCAACATCCGCGAGCTCCGCGCCCAGGTGCTCGAGGCCTCCGGCCCGAAAGCGGACTGACGCCGGCCTACGGGCGCGCGTCGGGGCCTGGGTTCCGCGGCCACGTACTCCGGGCCCGGGTTTCGCGGTCGCCGCGTATCCTGAGCCATGCTCCCCCTCACGCGAAGGAACTTCGCCGGCGCCTTCGTGGCGGCCGGCGCCCTCGGCCCCCTCGAAGCGCTCGCCCGAACCGTCTCGTCCCCTGCGGCCGAGGCCTCCGCCGCCCGCCCGCCCGTCGTCGACCTCGTGGGCGACGGGGTCCCGCTCTCCCCCGCCGAATACGCGACGCTCCTCGCGCGCCTCGCCCAGAGGGGACTCGCCGCCGACGAGTACTCGCGCGGCGGCGCCGTCGAGGCGATGGAGGCGCAGTTCGCGAAGCTCCTCGGCACCGAGGCCGCCGTCTTCATGCCGACGGGGACCCTCGCGAACCACCTCGCCGTCCGCGCGCTATCGGGACCGCGCCTGAGGGTGGCGGTGCAGGAGACGAGTCACCTCTACAACGACTCGGGCGACTGCGCGCAGACGCTCTCGGCCCTCAACCTCGTCCCTCTCGCCCCGGGCGAGGCGACGTTCAGGTGGGAAGACGTCGACAGGCTCCTCTCGCGCACCGCGTCGGGGCGCGTCGCCACGGCCGTCGGCGCGATCTCGATCGAGTCGCCCGTGAGGCGGCTGAGGAACCAGGCCTTCGACTTCGCGGAGATGGAGCGGGTCTCGAAGGAGGCGCGCGCCCGCGGCATCGCCCTCCACCTCGACGGGGCGCGTCTCTTCGCCGCCGCCGCCGTCTCCGGGCGCGCCCCGGCGGAGTACGCGGCCCTCTTCGACACCGTCTACGTCTCCCTCTGGAAGTGCTTCAACGCCGCCGGCGGCGCGGTGCTCGCGGGCCGCAAGGCCTTCCTCGGCGAGATGCACCACGCGCGGCGCATGTTCGGCGGCGCCCTCTGGAACGCCTGGCCGTACGCGGCCGTCGCCTCCCACTACGCCGAGGGCTACCTCGACCGCCTCCGGCGCGCCTTCGCGGTGGCCGACGACCTGATCGCCCGCCTCGCCGCAGACCCCGCGCTCGAGGCGAAGAAGATTCCCGGCGGCACGAGCGTCTTCCTCCTCCGCCCCCGCCGCGCCGACCCCGAGCGGATGCGCAAGCGCCTCTCGCAGGAGGGAATCGTCCTCCCGCCGCCCCAGGACGGTGCCTTCTGGCCTCGCGTGAACGAGACGCTCGCGGGGGCCTCGGCGGCGGAGCTCGCCGCGGCGATTCAGCGGGCCGCGGTCGACGCCGGGCCGGCGACGGGGTGATCGCTGACGGTGATCGTCGTCATCATCGTCATCATCGTCTCCACGCCTCGAGGTTCATGTCGAGAAGGAGCTTCACGCCGAGGCCAGAGGGATCTCGACCTCGCCCGCCCGCCAGGCCGCGTACTGCAGCGCTTCCCGGATGTCTTCCTCCTCGAGGTACGGATAGAGCTCCAGGATCTGGGCGAATGGGGTCAGGTCCGGAATCGTGTATTGCCTCGATCAGTACACGGTTCTTGACCTGAACCCGCGGTTCGGGGCGCCGATCCAGGCGACCGGCTCAGGCGCCGGCGGCCTTCGAGAGCTCCTGCTGGAGGCGTTCCGCCACGAACTGCTTGAGGAGGGACTGGTAGGGAACGTCCCTCTTGTTCGCGAGGACCTTGAGCTGCCCGATCATGGCTTCCGGGAGGCGAAGCGAGATGGTACGGAGCGTGGGCTTGAGGTTCGGGAAGGACCGCCGCTGCGACTTCGACCAGTCGACATAGTCGGACGAGTCGTGAGTGGCCCAGAAGGCCCGCTCCTGATCCTCGGTGGCGAAAGAAGGGAGTGGCTTACGCTTTGAGGTGGGCATAGGTGATGGCCTCCTTTCGCGTCATGTCGCGGGCGGAGATGACCCGGATGAGATGGCGCCTGACCGTGAAGGATATGAAGAGAAGGCGTCCGGCGTCGGTGATGCCGAGTGCCAGGTGGCGCGCCTCGAGTTTCGAATGGGTCGCGTCGGAGCGAACGAGGAGAGGCTCGTTGAAGAAGACCTCTTCCGCTTCCCAGAACGCAACACGATGACTTTCCCAGTTCTTCTCGACGTTCGCCTGGTCCCAGTCGAAGCCGGTACAGGCGCCAAGTGGGTCGAGCGGGCTCACGCAAAAAGTATACGTCAGCGATATACGGCAGGGGGATGCGGCCGTGGGCTGACTTCGCCTTCCATCGCGGGTCGTCCGCCAGGTCCGCGCAGCAGAGGTTGCCGGCGCTGCGCCGCTCCTACGCTGCTTGACGCCAAGTAGAATGCGCCCATGGACGTGCGCGAGATGGCCCGGGAGATGGGACGGCGCGGAGGGCGCGCCCGCGCGGAGCGCCTGTCCGCCGAGCGGCGTTGCCAGATCGCGTCGCTCGGCGGACGGGCCCGGCAGCGCTCGCTCCTCGCGACGCGGCGCCTCGTCGACAACCTCCTCTACGCCGCGGCGGCCCTGGAGCTGCGGGGGGCGACACGAAACGTCCTGCGCATGAAGACCTTCACCGGCCGGCTTCCGGGCCTCTAAGCGCGTCGCGCGTCAGCACGGAGGGCGACGTGACCGCCACGATCGCCAACCGCAGGGTGGCTGCCGCCCGGCTTCGCCTGGACGCGCCGGCGAGCGCCTACTTCCTCGATCCGGACACGGGGCTGCGACTGGACCTGCTCTTCGACTTCCCCCTGCCCGCGGCAACGCTCGCCCGGCGAGCGACCATCGTGAAGGTTCGCTCGAGGGCGTGGCGTGTCGCCTCGGAGGAGGACCTCCTGCGCATGAAGAGGATCGCGCAAGCGGGGCGATCCTCACCGGGCGACGCCGAGGACATCGCCTTCCTCGAGGCGCGCCTCACGAAGCGCCGGAAGTGACGGCGCGGGGGCCGGGCCGGCGACGGGTCGACCGCCGCCGTCGCGACCCTCCCGGCCTCCTATCAGGGCTTCGCCTGCGCCGCGAACAGGAAGTCCGCCGCTTCGCCTCCCGTGTAATCCTTCCCACGGCATGACGACGGATCCGAATGGCGCTTCCGTGTTCCTTCAGCGCCCTCGCAACGAGTGGGTCGCGCACAACGACCTCGCGTTCGCCATCCGCGACGGATTCCCAGTCAGCCCCGGGCACACGCTCGTCATCCCCTTCCGCGAGGTTCCGACCTGGTTCGAAGCGACACCGGAGGAACGGACGGCGATCTTCGACCTCGTCCTGGCCGTGAAGGCCGGACTCGACGAAGAGCTGAAGCCGACTGGCTACAACGTCGGGTTCAATGCCGGGACGGCGGCCGGCCAGACCGTCCCCCACCTCCACGTCCACGTCATCCCGCGCTACGACGGCGACGTCCCTGACCCCACCGGCGGCATTCGGCACGTCATCCCGGGCAAGGGGAACTACCGCGTGCAGGCGGCCCCTCCTCTCGCGACCGGCGGCATCCCCGATCCGTTCCTCGCGCACGTCGCCCCGCTCTTCGCGCGCGCCGACCACGTGGACATCGTGGCGGCGTTCGTGCAGGACAGCGGGCTTCTCCTCCTCCACGACGCCGTCCACCGCGCGGTTGCCAGGGGCTGCCGGATTCGCCTCGTGACCGGCGACTACCTCGCGATCACCCAGGAGAGGGCGCTTCGCCGCCTCGTCGCCTGGACCTTCCTCGCGGCCGGCGGGAGCGACCTGGAGGACGGAACGGACGGAGAGGCGGCTCGGTCCGCCGGGACGTTCGCCGCCCGCGTCGTCGAGACGGCTCGTCTCGACCCTCCGGGCACCTCGTTCCACCCCAAGGCGTGGATCTTCGAGGGGCCGGGCCTCGCTTCGGCCTTCGTCGGCAGCAGCAACGTCTCGCACTCCGCCCTCCAGGGGGGTGTCGAGTGGAACCTGCGGGCCGACCGCTCGGCGCAGCCCGCCGCCTACGTCCGCATCCGGGAGGCCTTCGACGACCTCTGGCTCGCGGCGGCTCCGCTGACCGCCGAGTGGGTCTCAGGCTACGCGGCCCGGGCGCGCATTGCGGCCGGCGCACCCGTCCCCGGCGAGGTCGTTCCCGACGCGCAGCCCTCAGTGCCGGAGCCCCACCGGCTGCAGCTTGACGGAATCGCGGCACTCGCGCGGGCGCGGCAGGAGGGCCGCGGCCGGTCGCTCGTCGTCATGGCGACGGGTCTCGGAAAGACGTGGCTTGCTGCCTTCGACTTCGCAGCCGTGGCCGCGGAACTCGGGCGCTTTCCGCGGCTGCTGTTCCTCGCACACCGCGCCGAGATCCTCGAGCAGGCCGCGGACACGTTCGGCGTCCTCGCCGAGAGAAGTGGCTTCGACCCGCGCGTCTCCTGGTACGCCGGGGACGGGGGAAGCCTCGACGGCGACCTGGTCTTTGCATCCGTCCAGAAGCTCTCCCGCGCCGACGGCCTGTCGCGCCTTGCGGGGCAGCGGTTCGACTACGCCGTCGTGGACGAGGTCCACCACGCCGCCGCGACCAGCTACCGCCGCATCCTCGACCGGCTCGACGCGGGGTTCGTCCTCGGGCTCACCGCGACGCCCGACCGCGCCGACGCCGCCGACGTGCGCGGCCTGTTCGACGACTACGTTGCCTACGAGGCCGGCCTCGCGGAGGGGATCGAGGAGGGGCGTCTCGCGCCGTTCTCCTACTTCGGCCTGCGCGACACCGTGGACTACGAGGACATCCCGTGGCGCAATGCGCGGTTCGACCCGGAAGCCCTCGCGACCGCCGCCGCCACCGAAGCGAGGATGGATCGCCTCTGGCAGGCATGGAACGAGCACCCGGGAACTCGAACGCTCGTCTTCTGCTGCTCGGTCGCGCACGCCCGCTTCGTCGTCGAGTGGCTCTCGGCGAAGGGCCTCAGTGTCCGAGCGGTCACCGCGGAGTCGGACGAAGCGAGCCGAAGTGGTGCGCGGGAGGATCTTCGACAGGGCCGGCTGGACGCTCTCTGCGCCGTAGACCTCTTCAACGAAGGCGTGGACCTCCCCACGCTCGACCGGATCGTGATGCTCCGCCCGACCGAGTCGCCCGTCGTCTTCGTTCAGCAGCTCGGCCGCGGCCTTCGGCGCGCCGACGGTAAGGAATCCCTCACCGTCATCGACTTCGTCGGCAATCACCGCGTCTTCCTCGACCGGCTTCGCCTCCTTCTCTCGCTCGGGAGGAAGCCCGTTGCGCTCCGCACCTTCCTCGATGACCAGCAGACCGCCGGCCTCCCTCCCGGTTGCTCCGTCGAGGTGGAGCTCGAGGCGATCGAGATGCTCCGCTTCCTCCTACCGCGCGGCGAGACGGAGGCGACCCGCGTCTACCGGGAGCTCAAGGCGGCCCGCGGCGAGCGCCCGACTGCGGGCGAGCTCTACCGGATGGGCCTGACCCTGCCGAGAAGCGGGTGGTTCCCGCTCGTCGAGCAGGAGGGAGACCTCGACGAGGAGGCCCGACGCGTTCACGACGCTTGTCGGGAGTGGTTCCTCGACCTGCAGACGACGCGGATGGAGAAGTCCTTCAAGATGGTCCTCCTCGAGGCCCTTCTGGAGGCAGGTGCGCTCCGGACGGGCCTCGACGTCACCGAGCTCGCCGAGCGTTCCCGAAAGATCCTGCGGCGCTCCCCGGAGCTGGCGCGCGACATGGAGGGCGTCGCCGAGCTGGGCGGGGTCGCTGACCCCGAGGGCGCCGCCTGGACCCGCTACTGGCGCCGGTATCCCGTGAAGGCCTGGACCGAGGGGCCGCACCGGCGCTGGTTCCGGCTCGATGGAGACCGCCTGTCTGGACGCTTCCCCATACCGGAGGGCCTCGACAGCGTCTTCGAGACCATGACCCGCGAGCTCGTGGACTTCCGCCTGGCGCAATACAGAAGGCGGCCGGAGCTCGCTTCCTACGGCCCCGCCTTCACCTGCAAGGTCCTCTGGAACCGCCGCGACCCAATCCTGAAGCTCCCGCCCCGCTCCTCCGCCACCGTTCCCGACGGAGAGGCGGACGTGCGACTGCTGGACGGCTCCGTCTGGAGCTTTCGGTTCATGAAGGAGTTCTGCAATGTCGCCCGGCCCGCCGGGCGCGACCGCAACGAGCTCCCGGACCTCCTTCGCGGCTGGTTCGGGCCGGCCGCGGGCCGGCCAGGCACGGACTTCCACGTCCGCTTCTTCCCCTCGCCGGACGGGCTCTGCGTAGAGCCCGCCGGCGCGGCCAGGATCCTCTCGTTCCCGAGCCGCACGCTCGTCACCGCCTACCCGTCGCTTCGCGCCGCCGCCGGGGCCGCCCAGCGCGACTCCTTCGCCGACGACGAGACTGGGCCGGACTCGTCCGGCGAGATCGTCACCCTGCCCATCTCGCGGCCCGTCGACCGCCTCTTCGCCGTCCGCGCGAGCGGCTCTTCCATGGACGGCGGCACCTCGCCGATCCGCGACGGCGACTGGGTCGTCCTGCGGTGGGCCAGGGGCGAGGCCTTGAAGAACCTCTACGCGACGCGAAAGGTCGCCCTTGTCGAAACCGCGGGAACCGGCGGCGACGGCGCGTACCAGCTGAAGCGGATCGTCCGCGAAGAGGGTCGCTGGCTCCTTCGTTCCGACAATCCCGCGGTTCCCGACTTCGAGGCGACCGACGAGACCGTCCCGATCGCCGTTCACGTCGAGACGATCCGCCCCGAGGACCTCGCTCAAGCGCCAGGCACAGCGATCCCGGACGCCGGTCTCGCTGACGCCTTCGGCCTTCACGAGCCGCCGAAGACCGGGCGCGTCGAAGGCCACCTCTTCCTCCTCGTCGAGGAGAAGGGGGCGCTCGCGGCGCCCGACCGCGTCCGGGTCCCGATCGCCCGCAACCCTGGCGAGACCGCCTTCGTCCTGGCGCGGACGTCGCCCGACGCCGACTGGCGGTACTGCGGTGTCGGCCGCTGGCTCGAGGACGAGAGCCTCTGGGCGATACCCGAGGTGGACTGGCCGACCTGGCACGCTCTCGGCTCAGGCAGGAGCGCGTCGAGGCGGCTTCCGCCGGACCTGGAAGCCGAGGCCCGCGAGCTCGTCCGGACGATCCTCGAGAAAGCCGGCCCCGACGGGTCGCTGCCCGAACGTGACGGCCGCACGTTCCGCGCGCTGGGTGCCGCCCCCCAGGGCGGTCTCCGAATCGACGGCGGGCCGAACGGCTTCACCGAGCGCACCGTTTCCCTCACGGACCTCGGCTGGGTCCTCACGGCCCGGAAGGACGTCGCCCTCCACGGCGGCATCCTCGACGAGGCTCGGGTGAATCGACTCCGCTACCTCGAAGGGACTCCCCGTACGGCGACCCGGTGGATAGATACGGGCAACGCTATCTGGCTCGTTCAAACGGCCGAAGAGAAGTGAACGGCGGGGGCGGCGGTCATCGACTGGCTGAGGTCTCGAAGTCGGCATTCGAGACCTCGCGGTCGGGCGCCACGGTTCCCTCTGCCGCATCGACGAGCACCGTCCTCTGAAACACGAGAGGGGCGCTGCCTGAGACGCGCGTCCCCGTCAGACGCGTTGCCGCGCGAGGTCGCTCAGGACGGCCTCGCAGCGATCGCATAACTTCTGCGGGAGCTCGTCCACGTCGTCGATCGGCCCGAATGGCAACCAGTTCGGCGGCATCACGTCTTCGGAGAGCAGATCGAGTTCGGTCGTGCATTTAGGGCAGTAGACGAGCTGCGTATCCGTGTAAGCGATCGGGGTCTTCCGCTTTCGTCCGTTCATGCGCTGGAAGGGTAGCCTGGCTCATTCGCTGCTCGCCAGAGGTTGGACTAGGGACCAGCTTGGCCGGTCAGCGCCTGTTCTCGGTGCCTTGCGAGGAATGCCGGTTCAGGAAGGAACCGATTCGGCTCCCGCATCTGCTGACCTTCGAAAGAGAGAAGCCAGCGGTTCCCCCCTTCCGAGTCGAAGCCGTTGGGGAAGCGGTGCGCGACGAAACGGACGCGGCGATCGTCATCGAAGTACATCAGGAGTCGATCGAAGGCCCGGTCGTGAAGAGCGTTCAGGCAGAGGCCGTTCCGCGGGTTCGTGCGATGTGCGGAGTCATCCGCCCAACCGACGATGTGGCTTGCCATGAGAAGGCTTGGAATCGAGAGGCCCGTGACGCAGCAGTGCTCGTCGTAAGCCGCAAGCACCGCGGATCGGAAGAAGCCCTGCCCGATCCTCCTCTTTGCCATCCCGAGCGCGTCTCTACCGAGGGGTGGCGCCGTGTCTTCGCTCTCCGTGAGCTCGCCCGATATCTGCTTCTTCATCGTTGCGGCCTCGACGGCCAACGCTTCCGGGTCGTCCACGAACTCGTGCCAGATCGCCTCTTCTCCCTTGGCGCCGTGAGACATTCCGACGATCCCTCGGCTCTTCAGGCTCGGATCGAGCCTTGCGAAGTTTCCGAGCTTCAGGGCAACCGAACCGGGCGTCCGCCCAAGGAGTTGGGCGAGAGTCACGACGTCCGGATTCCGATGGTGCATCCGCCCAAACGTCGTGCGGCAATAGAGGTCGAAGGCGAGAAGATGCTCTACGCGGGACCACCGCGATCCGTCCGGCACGAGACGAGTATAGGGACTCGGAGTGCCTCAGAATTCGCCTCTACAGCGATGCCCACCCTGATCCCCTCCCTCCCCATCCCCCCCACCCCCGCCGCCTCCGCGGCCGGCGAGGCGAAGGTCCTGCTCGCGTTCCAGTCCCTCCGCGACGACTTTCGCATCTACCACCGCAAGAGCTGGTACTCGTTCGACGGGCTCGACGGCTCGCGCGAGGGGGTGCGGGAGGGAGAGGCGGACTTCCTGGTGCTGCACCCCGACCTGGGGATGCTGGTGCTGGAGGTGAAGGGGGGCCGGATCGCGTTCGACGGGCGGACGGGGGCGTGGACGTCGACGGCGCGCGACGGGACGGTATACGGGATCAAGGACCCGTTCCTCCAGGCGCAGCGGAGCGTCAAGGCGATCGCCGCGAAGGCCGCGGCGCTGAGCTTCGAGGGGCAGGCGATGCCGGAGTTCGTCCACGGGCACGCGGTCGTCTTCCCCGACTGCGACTTAACGACCGGGACCGGCGGGGTGAGCGCGCCGCGCGAGCTGGTGATCGACGCGGGGGACCTCGCGCGGGACGCGGCGGGGCGGCTGATGGAGATCTTCCGGCTCTGGGGCGTGCGGCGCGCGGCGGCACCTCTGACGAAGAAGTGGGTCAAGAGGCTGGGGCAGCACGTCCTGGCGCCGCACTTCTCGCTGGGGCTGGCGCTCGGGTCGGCGCTCGGGTGGGAGGAGAAGGCGCTGGCGCTGCTCCACGAGGAGCAGGACATCTGCCTCGACTTCCTTCACCTGAACGCGCGCGCCGTGGTGCGCGGCGGGGCGGGGACGGGAAAGACGGTGGTGGCCGTGGAACGCGCGCGGCGGCTGGCCGCGGACGGGAAGGACGTCCTGCTTCTCTGCTTCAACAAGCCGCTCGCGTTCCACCTGCGGGGCATCTGCGCGTCGTGGGAGGCGCTGCCCGGGCGGGTATGGGCCGGCTCGTACCACGAGCTGGGCCGTGAGCTGTGCGGGCGGGCCGGGGTGGCGTGGAACGAGCCGCCGGAGGACGGCGTGGCGGCGACGCAGGCCTTCTGGAACGAGACGTCGGGCGTCCTCCTCCTCGAGGCCGCGCAGAAGCTGGGAGAGCGGTTCGACGCGCTGGTGGTGGACGAGGCGCAGGAAGAGGAGAGACGAACTGCCGGAACACGTCGGCCATCGCGGAGTTCCTGGGCGAGCTGACGGGGTCACACCCGCGCGTGTCGCCGTGGACGGTGCGGGGGGAGGAGCCGAAGGTCCACCGCTGGCGCAACGCGGCCGACGAACGCGAGAAGGCGGGGGCGCTGATCGCGCAGCTCCTCCTGAAGGACGAGGTCGGGCTCGAGAGGGTGGCGATCGTCGGGATGCGGCGCCTCGCGAACTCGTGCCTGGCGGAGAAGGCCGAGCTTGCGGGCTTCCCGGTGGTGCCGATCGGCGACGACGGGACGGCCGGAGTGCCCGGCGCGCTGCGCTACGCGACGCCGCACCGGTTCAAGGGGCTGGAGGCCGACGTGGTGCTCCTCCTCGACGTGGACGGGAGCCGCTGGTCGCTCGAGCCGCGCAACCTCTACGTCGCGGCGTCAAGGGCGCGGCTGCGGCTGCACGTGTTCGTGAAGGAGGGGGTGGTGGTGCCGGGGGGGGGCTGAGGGGGCGTCGGCGCTCCAGCGCGTTTCTCCAGCGCGACTCTCTAGCGGGGGACCGGTCTTGCGGCGAGCAGGCAGCGGCGGTACCGTTGCTTCGATGGCGCCTCTCGTCTATGTCGAGACCTCGATTCCGAGCTTCTACTACGAGGCACGTATCGAACCCGACATGGTGGCCCGACGCCTCTGGACGCGGCACTGGTGGGACGTCTCCCGCACCAGCTTCGAGGCCGTCACGAGCCTGGCGGTCCTCGAGGAGCTCGGGCGAGGACGTTATCCGTCTCGCCGGCACGCCCTCTCGCTGGTGAGCGATCTGCCCGTGCTTTCGTTCGATCCGGCCGTGGCCGATATCGTCGAGGTCTACATTCGGGAGCACGTCATGCCAGGGGACCCCGTCGGAGATGCACTGCACCTCGCGCTCGCCTCGTTTCACAAGTGCGATTTCCTCCTCACGTGGAACTGCCAGCACCTCGCGAACGCGAACAAGTTCGGTCACATCCGGCGCGTGAACGCGAAGCTCGGCCTTCACGTCCCCGCCCTCGTCACGCCTCTCGAACTGGGGGGATCGAACGATGCGACCTGAAAGGCCCGACTCACTGACGCGCATCCGCCGCGTCCGACACGAGCTCTCTCTCGAGCACGGCCATGACCCGCAGAGGATCGTCGCCCACTACCTTGCGCTACAGAACGCGGCCTCGACTCGGAAGCCAGCCGCCCGGCCAGCGCGGCTGCCGAAGGCCCGGCGCGGCTCGGGGCTGGCCAAGCCCTAGAGGGGATGCTCCCCTGCTGGGCGGCGGACCAGGAGGTGAGCTTCACCGACTGCGTGTCGTTCGCCCTGATGCGTTGGAACAAGCTCTCTCGCGTCTTCACCTTCGACCGCCGTTTCGTGGCGGCCGGCTTCACGGTCTGGCCCTGACAGGGGTTCCTCCCGACGCACCCGTGCGACTTCGTCTACCCGGAGGAAGGGGGTGACCGCAGGTTCCTGAGAAGGAGGTCGCGAAGGTCCGTTCGTGTGATGCCGAGAGGAGCCAGCGTTACCGCGGCCAGGTCGAGGAGCTTCGCGGCGCGGGTCTGGGCTTCCTCGACCCTCTTCTTCAGCCCGGCTCGCTCGACCCGTTCAGGCGCGTAGTGGAAGGCGAGCCTGAGGATTTCCACGATGCTCGGATCGAGCGGGAGGGAGATCTCGCTTTTCCAGCTCTCCTGCTCGACGCAGGCCGTCGACATCGGCCCGAAGTGGAAGCGTCCGTCGCGGACGGAGACGATCATCGGGTCGCCCGGCGGAGGCATCTTCGCCAGGGCGAGCAGGAAGGCTCCGGAGATCCGTGTCTCTCCCGTCCAGCTCCCCTCGGCCTGCACGCAGGTGGCGATTCCGATCACCGAGAAGCAGAGGCTGTCGCCTTCCATCGAGATCAACGCCTCGGATGCGTTCTTCGGCGACCTCGCGAGGCGGAGCGGCTTCAGCGCCAGGAGGAGGTCTTCCCTTCGGATCGAGACTTCGTTCGCCATTCCCGTCAGCCTCCTCCGAGCCCGCCCCCCTCCGCGCGGCGCTCGAGGGCGAGGATCCGCGCGGCGCGGCTCCCGTCGTCCGGGGCGTCGGACGCCTCGAGAAGCGAGGCCAGGCGGGCGCAGGCAACGGGGTCGCCCCGGTCGGCCGCGCTACCGAGGAAGGCGAGCGGGCGCGGGTCGGCGGGCCCGGCCCGCCCCGTCTGAACGAGGCGGTACGCGAGCTGCCTCTGGGCGCCGGCGAGACCCGCGTCCGCGGCCTTCTCGAGCCACTCGATCTCCCCTTCCTCGTCGCCGGCGAGCTGGAGCGCGTAGGAGAGGCAGGCGGCGGCGAGGGCGCTCCCTTTGCCGGCCGCGACCCGGAAGAGCTCCGTGGCGAGGGGGTCGTTCAGCAGCAGGCCGACGTCGCCGTTCCAGATCAGGATTCCCGCGTCGAGCGCCGCCGTGGCGGGGAGCGACCCGGGGTCGGCGCCGAGCTCTTCGGTCCGGTCCCTGAGATTTCGCGGCCGGGTCGCGGCCGGTCGGAAGCGGAGCGCCTCTTCCTCGAGCGAGGTGAAGAGAGCGGGAAGCCGCTCGTAGCGGGCGGCCTCCAGGAGGAGCCTTTGCGCCCGCACCGGGTCGGGGTCGGTGCCCTCGCCCCGGAAGAGCATGAGCGCGAGGAGGTGGCACGCCTCTACCGCGCCCTCCGCGACGGCCTTCTCGAGCCACGCGGCCGCCTGACGGGCGTCGGGCTCGACGGCGTGGCCATCGAAGAGACGGGTGCCGAAGCGGCTCATCGACGAGCCGTCGCCCAGCTCGGCGCCCCTCCGGTACCAGGCCGTGGCCTGCGCGGCGTCCCGCGGGACGCCGAGGCCGTCCTCGGCAATCTCGCCGCGCAGCCGTGCGCCGGGGCCGAAGCCCAGGCTCGCGGCGCGCTCGGTGAGCTGGATCGCGATGGCGGGGTCCCGGGGGACCCCGCGCCCGTCGAGGAAGCTCCGGGCGAGCGTCGTCTCCGCCTCGCCGTCCGGCTCGCCCACGCCCGACTCCTCGGCCGCGAGGGCGAGCCAGTAGACCGCTTCCTCGACGCGCTCGCGCCCCCCGAGCCGGCGGAGCCTCCGTGCGAGGAACAGGGCGGCTTCGGTGTCGCCCCTCACCGCGCCGAGGCGGAGGAGCGGGAGGGCCTGCTCCTCGACGAGGTCGTCGTCGAAGATGAGCTCCAGGGCTTTCAACCGGCCGAGGAAGCCGCAGGCATGAGGGAACCCCCGCGCGGCCGCCTGCTCGAGCAGCTCGAGGCCGCGGCTGCGTTCCTCGGAAGTCGGCCCCTCCTCGTAGAGGTTGCGGCCGACGACATGGCAGGCGTGCCGGTCGCCGAGACGCGCAGCCTCGTTCCACCACTGCGTGGCCACCTCGGGGTCCTTCGGAATTCTCCCCCCGACCCGTTCGTACGAGAGGGCGAGGAAGCGGGCCGCGTCGGCGTTTTCGGCGCGAGCCGAGGTCTCCAGGAGGGTGAGCGCGCGCGGGACGTCCTGCGGGACGCCCCAGCCGTGGTAGAGGAGCGTCCCGGCCTGGAACCCGGCCGCGGCGTGGCCGGCTTCGGCGGCTCGGAGGAGGGCGGCGAGCGCCTCGGGGTTGTCGGAAGGATCCCGGAGGATGAGGACGCGGCCGAGAAGGTAGCTCGCCTCCGTGTCGCCCGAGTCGGCCCGTTCGCGAAGGGCCGCAAGACCTGCCTCGTCCAGGTTCGGCGGATGGGGCTCACGGCCGATCGCCTGCCGGCGGTCCAGCTCCGCGTTCAGCGCGTCGAGGAATGGAGGGGGCCGCGGAACGGGCGTCGCCTCACGCCGGAGCGCGAAGAGGACGCGCAGGGAATCGAGGTCGCCCGGGCGGTAGAAAGCGAGCGCCAGGGCCTCGGCATCGGCGAGGTCCTCCTTGCTGGCAGCCCCTGCCCGGAAGCAGCGCCCCATCTCGACGATCGCATCCGGGTCGCCGCCCTCCGCTGCTGCGCGGACCTCGTCGACGATGCTCCTGTCAGTCTCTCCGGTGTGCGTTCTCGTCATGGCCGGCCTCCGTCGGGAAGGATCGTCCCGCGCGACGGACAGATGGAGTCCATGAGTCCTCCGGCGGGGGGACTGGGAGGGGGCGGACGCCATCTGTCCCACCCCGCGGCGTAGCTTTCGCGTTGTTCCCGCGGGATAATCCCCACGCGCCGGCCCGTTCCGGCGCCGTTCTTTGAACCAAGGCAGCCCTCCGCTTCGGGCTGCCGGCATGAAGAGATGCGGAGAGAGCACCGGCTCGTCGACCCGCACGCCAGACCGTAGTCCTACACGGTGGCAAAGCCGGCCCTGCCGAAAGGCAAGGGACCCATGTGCGATCGAGGCGGGAACGCTTTTCGTCGAAAGGGCTCCCATGACCGCATCTCCTCCTCGAACGTTCTTCCTTCGCGCGCTCGGCCTCGCCGGGTGGGACGCGCTCGACCCGGTGGTTCTCGCCGCCGTGGCCGCCGAGGCGCCGCTTCTCCTGATCGGGCCGCACGGCTCGGCGAAGACGATGGTGCTCAACCGCCTCGCCGAGACGCTGGGGCTCGAGCACCGCCACTACAACGCGTCGCTCCTGTCGTTCGACGACCTCGTCGGCTTCCCGGTGCCGCAGGAGGGGCGCGTCGTCTACCTGCAGACGCCGGCGACGGTGTGGGACGCCGAGTCGGTGCTCATCGACGAGGTGTCGCGCTGCCGGCCCGAGGTGCAGAACAAGCTCTTCCCGCTGGTGCACGAGCGCGTGCTGCAGGGGATGCCGCTGCCGAAGCTGCGTCACCGCTGGGGCGCCATGAATCCCCCCGCCTCGCTCGAGGGAGACGACGCGGGGTACGCGGGCGCCGAGCCGCTCGACGTGGCGCTGGCCGACCGGTTCGCGTTCGTGGTGACGGTGCCCGCTCTCGCGGAGCTGGCGGTGGAAGAGCAGCGGCGCGTGCTGCGGCCCTCGCGGTGGAGCGGGGAGGAGGCGCGGCCGGAGGTGGTGCGGCTCGTGGAGGAGGCGCGCGCCGGGCTGGACGAGGGGGAACAGAGCGACGCGACGGTGGCGACGGTGGCGACGGAGTACGCGATCCTTCTTGCGGCGCAGCTCTCGCGGGCCGGGCATCCGCTCTCGACGCGGCGGGCCGCGCAGGTCGTGCGGAACGTGATCGCGGTGCGCGCCGCCGCGCGGGCTCTCGGAGACGGGGACGACCCCGAGGCGGCGTATCTCGTCGCCGCCCGCAGCTCGGTGCCCGACGCGGCGTGGGGGCGGCCGGTGCCCTTCGAGAAGCTCCTCGCGGCGCACCGGTCGGCCTGGGCCGCGGCCGGGATGGCCGAGGGCTCGGCGCGGCGGAGGCTCCTCACGGAGAGGGAGCCGTTCGTGCGTCTCGCCATCGCGCTGGAGGGGACGCTCCCTCCGCACGAGGCGGCCGAGGTGCTCTCCGACGCCTACTCGGCGCTCGCGCTCCCCGAACGGCTCATCGCCGCGGCCCTCGTGATGCCGCGGCTGACGAAGAGGCGCGACCTCCCTGCCGCGGCGCTGGAGCCGATCTGCAACGACTGGGCGGAGGTGGGAAAGCCCGGTGCGGCCTCCGTCACCTCGGGGCCGGGGACGCGCTGGGTGCGCCCGCTCCTGACGACCGAGCTGCCGAAGCTCGACAGGAAGACGGAGAAGGGGCGCGTGCTGAGCGCCGTGGCCGCGCGCCTTCTCTTCCAGAAGCACGAGTTCCGGCTGGAGGAGCTTCTCGCGGCGTGGGAGCGGGCCGTCGCGGCGCTGCGGCCGGACGGAAGGAAGGTGGCGGCGTGAGCGGGCCCGCCCTCCTCCACAACATGTCGGTCCCGCCCGTGTCGACGATCGTCGTGAGCACGCCCGGGCTCGCGGGGCGGACCTTCTGCACGACGTGGCCGCGGCACTGGAAGGGTTACGACGCGAAGAGGCCGCCCGCGCCCGAAGAGCTGGAAGCCGCGTTCGCGGGCCTCGGGATTCCCGGCCTCGTCGGCGTCTTCACGCTGACCGGCGGCGACCGGGAAGCCGAGGCGACCTTCGACTTCCCGCTCGCCCTCGCGATCCTCGCGCGGCGCTCGGGGCACCTCTACCTGCCGTGGCGGCCGGTCTACCCGGCCCTCGTGCCAAAGGACCCGCTGTTCCTGGTCTTCCCGGAGGAATGAGAGTGCTCGTGAGAGGCCTAGCGTCTCCGTTTCGCCTTTTCGAGCCACTCGGCGTCGAGAAGGTCCTGCGGGCGGCCGCAGGCGCGCTTGGAAACGAGAAGGTCGTCCAACGAGGGAAAAGCGACCGGTACCGAGTCGTAGGTCGAGCCGACGCGGCGCTCCCAGGCGGCTGGGAACTCGAGACCCGCGACGCGGGTCAGGATGTCGATCCGGTTCGGCTCGACGCCCACCTGGACGACCGTGCCGGGTGTCGCGAGGTCGTCCACCCGGACCCCCTCGAGCGGTGCCCCGAACCGCGCCAGGGCCTCCCAGGCGCGCTTCGCGTTCTCCGGCGTCGGCTCGATCCAGAGGTCGATGTCTTTCGTGTACCTGGGAACGGCGTGGAACGAGACCGCGTGAGCCCCGACGACGAGGAAGCGGACCTCAGCGATGGAGAACGCGGACAGCAGATCTCTGAAGTCGGGGTTCAGGGCCCACCTCCCCCCGGAAAGCCCGGGCTTCGCCGACCATCTGCCAGACGGCGGCGAGCCGTCCCTCCGCACCCACTCTCCGCCAGAAGTCGAGGTCGAAGGACCCGTCGTCCTCCGTGGCGTCTCTCAGCACACGGACCATCCGGACAGGCCTCCGTTCGCCTTCTCCAGGGTCGTTCTTCACGTCGTGATTATCCCGCTCCCGCCCCTGTCCGCGGAGTCTCTTCTGCGGAAAACGACCCGGAAACGGAAGGAGAGTGCTCGTGAACGAGACCCTCGCCCTGCGCCTCCTGAACGCCCTCCCCGCCGCGGCCTACGAGGTGACCGCGCTCCTCGGCCTCCTGCGGGTAGAGGAGAGCCGCGACGTGCCGACGGCCGCCGTCACCTGCGAGCGGCGCCCGGTGCTCAAGCTGAACCCCGACTTCGTCGCCGAGCACTGCGCGAGCGACGACCACCTCTTCATGCTCGTGATGCACGAGCTCCACCACGTGCTGCTCGGGCACACGCGCCTCTTCCCGCGGGCGACGCCGCTCCACAACGTGGCGTTCGACGCGGTGATCAACGCGCTCCTCTGCACCCGCTTTCCCCAGCCCGCGCACACGTCGTTCTTTCTCGGCTATTACGGCCGGCAGAGCAGCGCGCTGCGGCTCCTGGCGCCGCCGGCCGGCGAGCCGATGAAGGACGTGGCGCTTCGTCCGTTGCACGAGACGCTCTACTCGGCGCCGGGCGACGTCACGTGCCTCGAGGTGTTCGAGAGGCTCGTCTCCGCGCTCGGGGAACGAGGGCTCGCCCCCGGCGAGGCGGAGGGTCTCCTCGGCGACCACGGCAGGGAGGGCGACGACGACTACGGAACGGCCGGACGCCTCCCCTCCGAGGTCGTGGCGGCGATCCGGCGGATCGTCGAGAAGTGGCCTCCGCCGCCGGACGCGATGCGCGGCCGAAGCCCTGCCGACGTCCTCGAGGAGCGGGAGACGCGGCCGGCGACCCCCGGGGAGCGCGTCCTGGCCGCGGTGCGCCGCGCGCTCGACGACGCGGCGACGGGCGGGCCGCGCCCGGGCCGTACGAGGCGCGCCGGACCGGTCCCCGCTCTCGTCCCGCTTCCCTCGCCCCGCGACCGGCGGGCCACCGTGGCGCGCCTCCTGGGGGCGCCGCCGCTCCTCTACGCGGGCGAGGTCGAGTCGCCGCGGGCCCGCGCCTCCGGACGGGCGCACGTCTATCTCGACGTGAGCGGGAGCATGGGTGCGTACCTGCCGTTTCTCTGCGGCGCGCTCGTCCGCCTCGGCGAGCGGGTCGACCCCCGCGTGCGGGTCTTTTCGACGGAGGTCGTCACCGTGCGGCTCGCGGCCCTCGCCCGCGGAGAGGTGCCGACGACCGGCGGAACCGAGGGGGCCTGCGTCTTCGAGCACGCCCTCGCCGCGGGGGTGCGGAAGGTTCTCGTGATCACCGACGGCTACGTGGGCGAGACGAAGGCGCGGCTTGCAGAGAGGGTCCGGAAGTCCCGGCTCGACGTCCGCGTCCTGCTGACGCCGGGAGGGTGGCGGCCCGACCTCGCCCCCGTCGCGTCCCGTTTCGTTCCACTCCCCGAGCTTTCCCTGGGCAGGAGGTCCGCATGACGACGAGCACCCTGTACCCCATCCGCTTCGCCGAGGCCGTCTGTGCCGGGCACCCCGACAGGCTCTCCGATTCCATCGCCGACGGAATCGTCGCGCTCGCGACGGGCCGCGACCCGGAGGCGCTCGTCGGCGTGGAGGTTGCCCTCCACCGGAAGGTCGTCTTCGTGGACGGGCGGATCGCCGCGGGGCCGGGACCGGACTGCGCCGTAACGGAGGAGGAGGTGGCCGCGGTGGTGCGGGAGGCGTATGCGCGCGCAGGCTACGGCGACTCGTTCGACGGCTACGGGAAGTACACCCGGTACTTCTTCGAGCCCGCCCCGGATCACGTGGAGATCCGCTTCGACCTCTGCCTCGGGCCGCTCGAGGCGGAGGAGCGAGCCTTCCGGTGCGTGGCCGACGACCAGGTGATCGGCGTGGGGTACGCCTGCCGGGGCGAACGTGCGGGGCTGATCCCCCTCGAGCAGGCGCTCGCGCGCGACTTCGTGAAGGCGATCGAGGGCCTGCGGGAGGAGCGGCGGAAGAGGTGGATCGGACCGGACGGCAAGGTCCTCGTCGCCGTGCGCGGCCCGCGGCTCGAGGCGGTCTCGCTTTCGCTCCACCACTTCGTCCACGCCGACTGGCTGGAGCTCTGCGCGCTGGCGAAGGAGGCGTGCCTCGCGGTGGCGGCCGAGTACGTCGCCGCGGGCGAGCTGGAGGCTCCGGGCGAATCGGTCGACTGGCTCTTCAACGGCGCGGGCTCCTTCGCGGTGGGCGGGCCGCTGGGCGACAACGGCCTCTCGGGGAAGAAGCTCGTGGCCGAGGCGTACGGCACGGCGGTGCCGATCGGCGGCGGCACGGTGCACGGAAAGGACCCGCTCAAGCCCGACGTGCGGGCCCAGCGGATGGCGCGGGAGTGGGCCGTGAAGCGCGTCAGGGACGGCGCCGCCGAGTCGACGGTGTGGGTCGTCTTCCGCCCGGGAGACGACGAGCCCCGCTGGGTGGAGGAACGCGGGGAGCGGACTGGCCCTCGATTCTCACGCGCCGACCCGACGTGAGCGGAGGCCGCGCCTCAGGGCTTGGGAATGCGGATCCGGCTGACCATCAGCGAGCCCGAGAGCGCGAAGACGAGGACCAGGGGATGAAGGTCGAAGCCGCCCAGCTGGACGACGCCGAGCCAGAGGTCCGGACCGATGGCGCCGGACTTCGCGGCGAACGCCAGGAGAAGGACGAGGAGGATGGAGGTGGGGATCGGCGTCCCTTCGAAGTACTTCACCTTGCCCGTTCCCTCGGACAGGGCCTCGGCGGTGACGTTGTAGCGGGCGAGGCGTGAGACGCCGCAGGCGACGAAGCAGACCAGGACGATGCGGTCGTACAGGCCCTGCATGCCGCAGCCGTACGCGAGGATCGCGGGGGCCACGCCGAAGGAGATGACGTCGGCGAGCGAGTCGAGCTCCTGACCCATCGGCGACGACGTCTGCCGCCACCGGGCGATGCGGCCGTCCAGGACGTCGAAGACGAGCGCGGCGAAGACGAGCGCGCTCGCGAAGTAGACGTGCCGGACGTCGCTCGTCTCCAGGTAGGTCATGACGGAGAAGAGAGCCCCGACGCCGCAGACGGCGTTCGCGAGCGTGAACCAGTCCGCCAGGTGGAACTCCCGGATCATCGAGAAGCGCTTGCGCGGTGTCTCTGGCGCCATCGAATCCGCCTCCCTCTCGCCGGCCCGCGTCAGCGGGCGCGGCGAGGATACGGGATTCGGAACAGACGCCCTGGCCGGGCGCTTCGGCGCGGTTCGGCGCGCCTCAGCTCGGCAGGTGGAGGTCGATGATCTCGGGCGGGACGAGGGCTCCGATGAGAGGCGCGAAGAGGCCGATGAGGAAGAGGACCAGCCCGGCCCCCGCGGCGGCGGCGAGTCCGAGCAGCGTCGGGATGCGCGCGAGGCGGGCCCGGTCGTAGTTGTTCACGCGGGCGACGAGGTTGTCGGCGGCGACGGGGACCTCGGCCGTCTTCTGCTTGAGGACGAGCCGGCCCTCCCCCGCCGCCTTCAGGATCGGCTCGTTGGCGACGAAGACCTCGACCCGGTCGGAGACCGTGGTGAGGGTCGGCGAGACGGCCGCGGCGGTCCAGTAGGCGTCGGCCGGCTGCTCCCAGAGACGCAGAACGCCGTAACAGGCGCCTGCACAGAGGAGCAGCCCGACGAGGATGGCGAACGAACGGAAATGGTTACGTTTCACGATGCACCTCCCGAGGTGTCCGGCTCGGCCGGTGGGAGGGCCTGTTCGTCACGGAGCCGAGGGGAGCCGGCGAGACCATCGGCGACCGCGGCGGACAAGGCTGCCGGAGAGGATGTCGGCGGCTCCGGCGGCACCTGGGATTGTAGGCCTTTTCGGACTCTTCAGAACCGTATGGAGACGCCTCCGATGGCGTAGGCGAACCAGGCGAAGCTGTAGACCTCGTCGTTGTCGGCGCCCCCTTCGAGGGTGCGGGCGCCGACGAACAGGTCGACCTTCGGGGAGACCTTCGCCTCGAGGCGCAGGGCGACGTCTTCGGCGCGGCCCTGGCTGGCCGCGGCGGCGTCGACGTCGAGGTCGAGCGCGAGCGCGTCGGTCATCTGCCAGCGGACGCCGCCGTAGAGGAGCGGCACGAAGCCCGTGTTCGACTTGGTGTTCTGAAGGCCCGAACCGGTCAGCTCGATCTTGGCATCCCGGATCTTGCCGGTGAGACCCGCGCGAAAGGAGACCGGACCGGAGCTCTTGAAGCGGTAGACGTAAGAAAGGCGGTAAGAGTTGAAGACGTAGGTGACGTCGAGCGGCTGGCCGCCGGGGAAGGTGGTGCCGTTGAAGTCGACCGGGGTGTCGGGCGTGAAAGACGCCGTCGTCCGGAGGGGCGCGGCGAGGAGACGGAGCGACGTGCGCTTCGAAACGTCGGCCCAGAGCGTGCCGCGGAAGGCGGCGACGGGGCCCTGGGTGACCTCGTCGAGGGCGATGCGCGTGCCGGTTTCGCCCGGGACGGCGAAGTCGTTGCGGAGCTGCCAGGCGGCGCCCCCCTCGAGCTCGAGCCGGAAGCGGTCTTCGGCCGCGGCGGGACGGGCGGCGACGAGGGAGCCGGCGACGAGGAGCGCGGAGACGGCGAGGGCGAGATTTCTCTTCACGCCCTCTATTCCGCCGGGCGAACGGTTTCGGATTCCGGGGCAGGGCCGGCGCCCTCTGCGCCTTCCGGGGAACTACGGCAGCGGCACGTCCTTCAGGACGAAGCGGTAGCGGCGGAGGTACCTCGGGTCGCTCGCGGCGGCCGCCGGATCGCCCCCCGGCACGTAGAGCTCGATCTCGCCCGAGACCTCGCGGAGGGAGGTCGCCGTGCGCGCGGCGAGCTTCAGCGGGACCGGGAGGACGACGGGGGCTTCGGGGTCCCCGGGCTTCAGCGGCTCGAGCACCACGGAGGCGGCGCCGTCGAGGACGAGGTTCGTGCCGAGGTCGTCGACCGCGGTGCGGACGAGGACGCGCGCCGACGCGATCTCGCTTCTGTTCCCACCGACGAGCTGGATGTCGATCTCGCAGAGCGCGGTGCCGGCGCTGCCCCGCACGCGGTCCTCGCGGATGCGGACGAACTCCATCTTCAGCGGCGGCACGGGGACCGGCGTGGGCGAGGGCGTGGGGACGACGGTCGGCGTGGGGCGGGGCGCCACGAGCGCGCGGGCTTTCTCCGGGAGGCCGCAGCCGGGCGTGGACGTAGCGGCGGCGGCGAGGAGGAGGGCGAGCACGGCGCGGCCCGGGCGGGACGCAATGGCGGCGGAACCTCGGCGAGCCGGCGTCACGGGAGGGAGACGCCCTTCAGCTCGAACGGGACGGAGACGATGGACTTCTTCGTCGGAGTGGCGCGCCCGGGATCGCGCTTCGGCATCCAGAGATCGATCGCGCCCGTGACGGTCACCGTCGTGGCGGCCCGCGCCGGGCTGCCGAGGTGAATCCAGAGCCCCTCTCCCGCGGGGTTCTCTTCCCAGGGAGCGGTCGCGGGCTCCTCCGGGAGGAGGTCGTGCCCCGTGTCGTCCGTTGCCGCGCTCACGCGGATGCGGTAGGCCTTCGCGTCCGTGAGCCCGTCTCCCTCGAGCCTCGGCATCAGCGTGAGCCGGCCGCTCGTGTCGTTGGCGAAGGTGCGCGCACGTGCGTCGGAGACGGAGTCGACGACGATGCGGAACGTCTCCTCTGCGGCGAGGGGAGGGGCGAGGGCGACGAGGGCGACGAGGAAGAAGAGGGTGGGCGCTGCAACGGCGGGGCCCGGGGGGAGCCCGCGTTCGGGTCGTTTCATCGGCACCTTGGTGGGCATCTGGGAAAGTCTACGATGCCCTCGCCGCACCCGCGAACCGCGGCTCCCTCCGGCTCGACGGGGGCGCACACTCCGGCTGACGTCCATGCCCTACGCCGATCGCGGAACCCACCGCCTCTCGTACGAGACGCTCGGGCGCCAGGACGCGCCGCCGCTGCTCCTCGTCATGGGGATGAGCTTCTCGGCGCGGGCGTGGGGGCCCATGCCCGAGCGGCTGGCGCGGGAGTTCCGCGTCGTCGTCTTCGACAACCGCGGGGCGGGAGAGTCGACGGCGCCGCTGCGCCCGTTCGGGATGGCCGACCTGGCCGGCGACGCCGCGGCGGTGCTCGAGGCGGCCGGCGTCGGGCCCGCGTTCGTCTTCGGGATCTCGATGGGCGGGATGATCGCGCTCGAGCTGGCGCTGGGGCACCCGGACCGCGTGAAGGCGCTGGCCCTCGGCGCGACGTTCGCGGGGTGGAGGGAGAGCCGGAAGGCCTCGGCGGCGGTGATGGCCGGGCTGATCGCCGGAGGAGCGCTGTCGCGGATGGGCTCGCACAGGCTCATCGCCGGCGCCCTCGTCTCGAAGGAGCTGGCCGGCGGTGACCTGGCGCGATTCGGGAGCTGGGTCGAGAGCGCGGGGCGTGTGAGCCCGCGCGTCCTCGCGCAGCAGCTGTCCGCGGTGACGATCTGGGACGCGACGCCCCGGCTCGGGGAGATCCGCGTCCCTACGCTCGCCCTCACCGGAGACGCCGACCAGCTCGTGCCGGTGGAGAACTCGCGGCGGATCGTCGAGGCGATCCCCGGCGCGCGGCTCGTCCTCCTGCCCGGCGCCGGGCACTGCTTTCCGCTCGAGCGGTTCGAGGAGACGGCGCGGGAGCTGACGGCGTTCTTCCGCGTGGCCGCCTCCCGCATTCCCTGATTGCGGCGCGACTCGCCCCCGCGAGAGACTCGCCCGGTGGACGAGATCGAGATCGGCGAGGCGACGTCGGGTGAGCGGGAGTGGTGCGCGCGGCTGATGGCCGCGAGCGAACCGTGGATCACGCTGAGGCGCGGGCTCGACGTCCTTCTTCCCGCGGCGCTCGACCCGGAGTACGTCGTCCTGGTGGCGCGGCGGGCCGGAGTGCCGTGCGGGTTCATCCGGATCCACCCACGCGGCGTGGCCGGGTCGCCGTACGTGGCGAGCGTGGGGGTGGCGGCGGCGGAGCGGGGCCGCGGCGTGGGGACCGCGCTGCTCGACGCGGCCGAGGCGCGCGACCCGAACGCGCGATACGTCTTCCTCTGCGTCTCGTCGTTCAACACCCGCGCCCGCGCGCTCTACGAACGGCACGGGTACCGGCTCGTCGGCGAGCTGACCGACTACGTCGCGGACGGTTACTCCGAGCTGCTGATGGGCAAGAGACTCGCGTGAAGCCCTGAAGCCTCCTCGTCAGGAAGGATAGGGGTCGGTTCCGTCCTTCGTGGTCGAAACACGGAGAGCGGAACCGACGCCGTCCGGCCCGGGCGCGCGAGGTTTCCGGGAGGCGGGAATCGCCTGCATGGTAGGTTTGAGCCACACGGAGGACGCCCGATGAATGCCCGATTCGACCTCGCGGTCGTCGCGGCGGGGATGGTCGCGTACGGCGTGGCCGTCGTGACGGCCGCGCTGCTCGTCTTCGTCGTCTACCGCGCGAACGCCTTCATCACCCGGGAGGTGGACGAGGAGGGACTGCTCAGGGGCGGGCACCGCTCCATCGCCATCTCCCTCGGCGCGATTCTTCTGAGCCAGGCGGTGCTCCTGCGCCACGCCGTGAGCCCTGTGATGGTGATGGTGCGCGAGCTGTTCCTCGCGCCGCCGTCGGCCCGCGAGACGGTGGTCACCGCCCTTCGCTGCGGCGGGGTCGTCGCGCTGCTGACGCTCGTGGCGTTCGCGTCGACGGCGCTGGCGGCGTTCCTCTTCACGCGCATGACCCGCGGGCTCGACGAGCACGGCGAGATCCACCGCGACAACGTGGCGGTTGCGATCTTCCACGCCTTCGTCCTCCTCGCGATCACCGCCGTCCTGAACGAAGGGATGGAAGACCTCGCGCGGTCGCTCGTTCCCTTCGGCCAGCGCGGCGTCCTGACGCTTCCTTGAGCCGCAGCCCCTCGCGCCCGGGCCGCGGCTGCGGCTGCCTCGCCGGCCTCGCGGTTCTCGTGATGGCGTGGCTGGTGGCGGGCGGTCTCTCCCTTCTCGAAAGACCCCGCGAGGTGGCCGAAACCGGCACGCCCGGACCCGGCCCGGCGCCCGACCCGGAGACGCTGCCCGAGACATACAAGTCGAACCCAGGGGCGCTGCGCGAGTTCTCCCGCGCGGAGACGGATCGGCGTTACCGCCTGACGTTCGGGTTCATCGACTACCACGGCCGCACGCACCGCGTCTCCTGCCTCGTGGACCGGCAGGCCCACGCGGCCGAGCGGGCCGGATTCGGGTACGAGCCCGAGACCGTGAACGCGGAGCTGAACTCCGAGCTCACCCGGCTCGTCGACGCGCAGATCGCGGCCCGCCGTCTCGGCTCCTGGTTCCGGATCGAGTTCTACGGCGCCGGCGGCCACCGGTGGTCCTGGAACCTCCCCGAGGGGATGGGCGAGTCCGACAGCAAGAGGGCTCTTGCGGGGATCGAGGAGCTGAAGGCGTGGCTCGACCGCGAGCTCCCCGCCCACGACGCGAGGATTCGCGCCGGTATCTACAAGCGGCGCGGACTGCTCCTCAAAGAGAGAACCCTGTCGATCGACTACGAGCGGCTGATCCGGGACGGAACCGAGCCGCTCTCCGACTGCTACCGGGCGCTCGCCGCCTCGGGCCGCGGCTCGAACGTGAGGCAATTCATGGGCCTCCTCCTCGCCTTCTACCAGGAGCTCGGGTACGAGATACCCCCGGACGAGGAGGAGGGCCGAAAGACGCTGGGGCTGCGGGTCCCGACGGACGTCCTGGTCTCGGGCCGGGGGGACTGCGACTCCAAGGCCGTCGCCTTCGCCTCCATGTGGCGCCGCCTCCCGACGCGCCTCGTCTTCATCCTCGTGCCGGGCCACGCCCTCGTCGGCGTGGAGGCCGCGGCCCTGCCGGACGAGCAGACGGTGCGCGTCGGGAACCGCACGTTCGTCCTCTGCGAGGTCGCCGGGCCCGCGAAGCTCAGGCCCGGGGCGAAGTCGGTCTCGGGGAGCTTCGAGTACGTCCTCATCGAGCCGGCCTGACGGTCCCCCTCCTCCCGCCCTCTCTGCTACCATCCCGCCGCGCGCGGCGCGGCCGTGCGGTTCTTTGAGCAACTGGCAGCCCTGCGCTTCGGGCTGCCGGCATGAAGAGAGGCGGAGAGAGCACCGGCTCGACGACCCGCCCGCCAGACCGTAGTCCCTGCGGTGGCAAGGCCGGCCCGATCTCCCGATCGGGACCCATGCGCGATCGAGGCGTGGACGACTTCAGGCGAAAGGACGCTGCGAATGAGCACCGAGAGCCTCGACTTCCTGCTGACCTCCGAATCCGTTACAGAGGGCCACCCCGACAAGGTGTGCGACCTCATCGCCGACGCGATCCTCGACGCGAACATCGGGCCCGACCCGTACGCCCGGGTCGCCTGTGAAGTGCTCTGCAAGGGCAGGCGCGTCGTCCTCGCCGGTGAGATCACCTCGAAGTCCGGCCTGAAGAAGGCGCACTACGAGGAGATCGTCCGCGAGACGATCGACGGGATCGGCTACGTCGATCCCGGAGACCCGTTCCACGCGAAGGGGGTTCTCGTCACGAACCTCCTGTCGCGTCAGTCGAAGGAGATCGGCAAGGCGGTGAGCCGCGCGACCGACGCGAAGAAGAAGGACCTCGGCGCGGGCGACCAGGGAATCATGTTCGGCTACGCGACCGACGAGACGCCCGAGCTCCTTCCTCTCCCGATTCTCCTCGCGCATCGCCTCACGCGCGGTCTCGCCGACGCGCGGCGCGCCGGCGACGTGCCGTGGCTGAAGCCCGACGGCAAGTCCCAGGTGACGGTGGCGTACGAGGGGGGCAAGCCGGTCCGCGTGGAGACGGTTCTCATCTCCACCTCGCACCAGGACGGCGTGTCGCGCGAGGAGATCGAGACCTGGGTCGCGACGAAGCTCGCGCCGAAGACGCTCGACGGCTGGATGCGCGACGGGATCCGCTTCATCGGGAACCCCTCGGGCTCCTTCGTCCTCGGCGGGCCGTCCGCCGACGCGGGCGTGACGGGCCGGAAGATCATCGTCGACAGCTACGGTGGCGCAGCGCGGCACGGCGGCGGCGCCTGGAGCGGCAAGGACCCCTCGAAGGTCGACCGCAGCGGCGCCTACTTCTGCCGCTGGGCCGCCCGGCAAGTGGTGAAGCAGGGACTCGCCCGGCGCGCCGAGATCCAGGTGTCGTACGCGATCGGCGAAGCGAAGCCGATGTCGGTGGCGGTGGAGACCTTCGGCACCGGAGACGCGAAGGCCGCCGCTGCGCTCGTCTCGTCGTTCGACTTCCGCCCCGCCGCGATCTGCGAACGGCTGAACCTGCGCCGCCCCATCTACCGCTCGACGACGAACTACGGCCACTTCGGCAAGCCCGGCCTCCCCTGGGAGGAATAGGAGCCGGGAAGCCTGGAGGAAGGGCCGGGAGACCGGGAGACCGGGAGACCGGGAGACCCAAGACGGTGGAGGCCATCTCATCCTGCCCTGCGAATCGCGGGCGGGAGAGGTGTCCCACGGCGGCTCCTGCGCTCCCGCGACCCGCATCGGTCCCGCTTCGCGGGCCGCCGGGGCGAGCGCGAACTCGCTTCGCTCAAACACGCGCGCTCGCCTGATCCGGCGTCCTGCTCGCGGAACCGTGCGGGGCCCCGCGGGTGCTCGGACGCCGCTCGCGGGACACCTCTCCCGCCCGCTCGGCACCCCCGATGTGCACCGACCGAGAAGAGAGAGCGGCGGAGGGAAAGCGGGGCGAGGGGTCAGGTCTTGATTTTCTATTCTAGCTCTGGGCAGTGGAACGCCGCCAGACAAGGTGTCTCCCATCACCTGCGCGCAGAGTGTAGAAGGTAGACCAGACCCCGAAGGGGAACTCCCCTTCGAGCTCGAAGCTCGCCGGCCGCGGGAGGGGCGGTGCGTCCCGCGAGCCGCCCCCGAGCACCGCCGGGGACCCGCTCGAGTTCGCGAGGAGCGGGCGGGGATCAGGTCCGCGCGCGTGTCTGACGAGCGAAGCGAGGAGTTCGCGCGGGCCCCCCGCCCGGCCGCAGCGAATTCGGAAGCGGGTCGGCGGAGCGCAGCAGGCGGCCGTGAGACGCACCGCCCCGCACGCGGCCCCCCGAGGAATCGACGAAATGGTGAAGCTGGGCTCTCCCGGTCTCCCGGTCCCTCCCGGTCCCTCCCGGTCCCTCCCGGTCTATCCCTTCTTCGCCGGGTCGAGGAAGAGGTTGACGGCCGTGGCGCGGGCGACGATCTCTCCTCCGCTCTCGCGGGTGAGGGTCGCCTCGACGTAGGCCTGGCTGCGGCCGTGCTTCACGACGACGGCCTCGCAGAGGAGCGGCTCGCCGGGGCGAGCGGCGCGGACAACCCGCGACCTTCCGAGATGGAGTAGATCGCGGGGCCCATCGTGTCGTCGAAGAACGCGGCGAGGATCCCGCCCTGTACCGCGCCGAGCGGATTCGTCATCTCTTCCGTCGGGCGAAAGCGGCAACGAACCCGGCCCGAACCCTGTTCGAGCAGCTCGGCGTTGAGGTACTCGTAGGTCGGCGGCGGGATCCTCGGCGTCACGGCCTCACCAGCCCTTCGGCACGCCCTTCGTCTGCTCGTCGAGCCACTTCTGGAGCGGCGCGAAGTACTCGAGGACGGCGGTGGCGTCCATCTGGCGCTGCCCGGTCACGGCCTCGAGGGCGTCGGGCCACGGCTTGCTCTGCCCCATCTCGAGCATCTTGATCAGCCGCGCCCCGGCCTCCTTGTTGCCGTAGATCGAGCAGGTGTGGATCGGCTCGGTGCAGCCGGCCGTCTTCGCGAGGGCGCGGTGCATCTGGAACTGGAGGACGTGGGCGAGGAAGTAGCGCGAGTACGGCGTGCCCGAGGCGATGTGGTACTTGGCGGCCGGGTCGAAGTCGGCCTCGGTGCGCGCCATCGGCGGGGTGACGCCCTGGTACTTCAGCTTCAGGTCCCACCACGCCTGGTTCCAGCGGGCCTCGGGCACCTCGCCCGAGAAGGCCTGCCAGCGCCACTTGTCGATGAGGAGGCCGAAGGGGAGGAACGCGATCTTCTCCAGCGCCATGTTCAGGAGGTAGCCGACGTCCTTGCCGGGAGGCGGCGCCTTCGGGAGGAGACCGAGCTTGACGAGGTACTCCGGGGTGAGCGAGAGGGCGACCGTGTCGCCGATCGCCTCGTGGAAGCCGTCGTTGGCGCTGTCGCGGAAGAGAACGGGCTGGCGGTTGTAGGCGCGCTGGTAGACGTTGTGCCCGAGCTCGTGGTGGACGGTGGCGAAGTCCTCCGCGTTGATCTCGATGCACATCTTCAGCCGCAGGTCGTCGACCCAGTCGATGCACCACGCGCTCGCGTGGCAGACGACCTCGCGGTCCCGCGGGCGGGTGAAGAGGGAGCGTTCCCAGAAGCTCTTCGGGAGGGGCTCCATCCCGAGCGAGGTGAAGAAGCCCTCGCCGTAACGGACCATCTGCCGCGCGTCGGTCTTCTTCTCGACGAGGATCTTCGTGAGGTCGTAGCCCGGGTCGGCGTCCTTCGGGGCGAGGATCGGGTAGAGGCTGCCCCACTGCTGGGCCCACATGTTCCCGAGGAGGTGAGCCGGGATCGGGCCCTTCTCGGGGACGACGTCCTTTCCGTAGGTCTCGCGCAGGCGCATCCGGACGTAGGCGTGAAGCGAAACGTAGAGGGGCTTCACCTGCTCCCAGAGCCGGTCCAGCTCCTTCGCGTAGGCGTCCGGCGGCATGTCGTACTTCGACCGCCACATCGCGCCCATGTCGGCGAAGCCGAGCTCCTTCGCGCCGGCATTGCCGAGCTCGACGTAGCGGGCGTACTCCTTGCGAAGCGGCGGGGCGACGGAGTGCCAGCCCGCCCAGAGCGCCGCGAGCTCCTTCGGGTCGCGGCTCGTCGCCATCCGGCGCGAGATCTCCTCGAGGTCGAGCGGCTCTCCGCCCGGTGGCGTCCACTTGCCCCTCCCGTAGGCCGCCTCCATGCCGGCGGCGATGCGGGCGAGCTCCTCGCTCTTCCTCGGGTCGGCGGGAGCGGCGAGCGTGAGCGAGAGCTTGAGGAGCGCGAGCTTGCGGGAGACCTCGGCGTCGAGGGCGAGACCGTCGAAGCGCGTCGCCTCCTTGGCGAGGCTCGCGGCCAGCTCCATCCGGCGCTGGTTGCCCTCGGCGGCGATCAGCTCGGTGTCTTCGGTGATGAAGTTCGCGGCGACCCAGTTCGCGCGCTCGGCGCCGATCGAGGCCGCGAGGAGCTTCTCTTCGGCCTTTTCGACGAAGGCCTTCGCGTCGGCGGCGGTCGGGGCCTGTGCGCGCGCGGTCATCGGAGCGAGCGCGACGGCCAGGGCGAGGAGGGGAAGGAGGAGGCGGGTTTTCTGCATGAAACGGTCACTCCGACCGAGGATCATCCCACGCGCGCGTCCTCCTGCTAACGCCGAGGGAACGCTTCCCGCGGGGAGGTTCTCCGATGCGCCTTCGTGCACTCGTCCCGGTCGCCGTTCTCGTCGTCTTCGCGCTGCCGGTCCGGGCGGGCGAGCCGCCGGCCCCCCTGGCCGCTTTCATCCGCGAGGCGTACACGAAGCACGAGCACCTCGTCCCGATGCGCGACGGGACGAGGCTCTTCACTGCGGTCTACGTCCCGAAGGACGCGGGGCCGGCGAAGCGCTACCCGATCCTGATGATCCGGACGCCCTACTCCGTCGCACCCTACGGAATCGACGCCACCCCCGACGCGCTCGGCCCGTCCGAGGCCGCGGCGCGGGAGAAGTTCATCTTCGCGCTCCAGGACGTCCGCGGCCGGATGATGTCGGAAGGGACGTTCGTCGACGTGCGGCCGCACGCCCCGGGGAAGGGGCCGAAGGAGTTCGACGAGTCGAGCGACGCCTTCGACACCGCCGCCTGGCTCGTGAAGAACGTGGCCCACAACAACGGCAAGGTCGGCGCCTGGGGCATCTCCTACCCCGGCTTCTACGCCGCGATGGCCGCCATCGACGCGCACCCGGCGCTCGTCGCCGTCTCGCCGCAGGCCCCCGTGTCCGACTGGTTCGAAGGGGACGACTTCCACCACAACGGGGCGTTCTTCCTCGCGGCGTCGTTCAACTTCTACAACCGGTTCGGCCAGACCCGCCCCGAGCCGACGACGAAGTGGCCCCCGCGGTTCGACCACGGGACGTTCGACGGCTACCGCTTCTTCCTCGACGCGGGCCCCGTGAAGAACCTGGGCGTTCACATGAAGGACGTCCGCTTCTGGGACGACCTGATGGCCCACGAGACGTACGACGGCTTCTGGAAGGCGCGGAACACGAGGCCGCACCTGAAGGGGATCCGGCCCGCGGTCCTGACCGTCGGGGGCTGGTACGACGCCGAGGACGCCTTCGGCGCCCTCGAGACGTACGGGGCGATCGAGCGACAGAGCCCCGGCGCCAGCAACCGACTCGTCATGGGCCCGTGGTGGCACGGGGGCTGGGCGCCGGAGGGAGGCTCTCGACCGACGCCCCGCAGACCGGGACGTCGGCCGTTGCCGAGTGGGTGAGCGACCCGGCGAAGCCGGTGCCGTACCTCGAGTCGATCGACATCGGGATGAACGCCGACTACATGACGGCCGACCAGCGCTTCGCCGCGCGGCGGCCCGACGTCGCCGTCTGGCAGACCGCCCCTCTCGAGGGAGACGTCACGGTGGCCGGCCCGATCGGCGTCCACCTCTCGGTCTCGACGACGGGGACCGACGCCGACTGGGTCGTGAAGCTGATCGACGTCTGGCCCGACGACGTCCCGGTCGAGCCCTGGGAGTGGACCCCCCGCAACGCGTGGGACGAGAAGCCGGCCCGCTCGAAGCTGGGAGGGAACCAGCAGCTCGTGCGGGGCGAGCCGTTCCGCGGGAAGTTCCGCAGGAGCCTCGAGAAGCCCGAGCCGTTCACGCCCGGGAAGATCGACACCGTGGCGTTCACGATGCCCGGCGTCCTCCACACATTCCGGCGGGGGCACCGGATCATGGTCCAGGTGCAGGGCAGCTGGTTCCCGCTCGTCGACCGGAACCCGCAGACCTTCGCGAACATCCGCGAGGCGACGGAGGGCGACTTCCAGCCCGCCACTCACCGCATTCACCAGGGGACGGCCTCTCCCTCGCACCTCGTCCTGCCGGTCATTCCGGACGAGAGGCCCTGAGACGACCGCACCCCCGGCAGCTCCCAGATCGTGATCGACCCGCCCACGAGGGCGATCCTCCGGCCCCGCGCCTTCAGCGCCTTCACGAGATCGTCCACCTGGCGCGCCGCCGCCTCACCCTCGAACTCCCTCGCGAACGGAACGCCGAGCGTCTCCATCATGTGGGAGACGGCGTAGCGTCCCGGAGCGAGGGGCATCGCGGGGTCGAGGAGGCGGGCCGTGCGGGAGTAGTAGTTCGTCGCGACGCCCCCGAAGGCGACGATCGTCGTCGTCTCCTCCCAGCCCCGCTCCTGCAGGTAGAGGTGCAGGCGGTAGAGGTCCTGGCCCCAGTCGACGTTCGAGTCGGAGAACCACGCGCGCCCGCCCGCGGCGCCCCCGGCGAGGCCGTTGAAGTACGCGATGGGCGAGGCGCCCGCAGAGAAGAGCGAGGCCCCGGCGGAGCCGACGAGGACGACGGCCGCCGCCGCGCGGAGCCGTGGCCGCGTGGCCAGGCCGCGACCGAAGACGACGGCCCCCGCGAAGACGAGGAGCGCCCAGACCGGCAGGACGTGGCGGGCTCCGATGTTGAACGTCGAGCGCATCGAGACCACGAGAAGCACCGCCGACAGGCCGAGCGCCGCGAGGACTGCGAACGCGTGCCGGGCGCCCGGCAGAGGCCCGCCGCCGCGGACCCGGAGGATGCCGAGCGGGATCGCCAAACCGAGGAACGCTAGGAACGCCGGCGTCGACTTCAGGAGGAGGACGGCGGGGAAATAGAGGAGAAAGCCCCGCTCCGAGACCTCGCCGCGGAAGAAGTTCGCGCCACGCCCTCTCTCGCTCAGGAGCGCGACCCCCCGGGCCCCGGCAACGTAGTGCCCGAGGGGCGGGAAGATCCTCGCGAGGGCCGCGTAGCGCTCGACCTCGTCCGGACGCGCGGGCCGACCCTCCAGGTACGAACGGATCGAGGACTCCGAGAGCTCGGGTGACATGCGCCGGAGGGTCGCGCCGTACACGCCCTGGACGACGAGCGCCGCAATCCCCAGGGCGAGGACCGCGCCGACGATCCGGTCGCGCGAGACGACCCGGGACCGTCCCGGGGCCCCGGTCTCCTCGCTCCGGCGGAGATAGCCGGAGAGGCCGGCGGCGACGACGACCGGGACGAGGAGCACCGTCGAGAACTTCGTGACGAGGGCGAGGCCGAGCGCGAGGCCGAGGACGAGCCAGCGCCAGAGGGTCGTGCCCGCGGCCGCGCGCGCGCAGAGGACCGTGACCAGGAGGAACGCGAGCGACGCGCCGACGTCGGTGTGGACGTAGGCCGCGTGCGCGACGAAGGTCGGGTCGAAGGCAACGAGGCCCGCCGCGAGGAGGGCCGCGGCGGGACCGGCGAGCGGCCGGACGCAGAGGTGCATCGCGACGACGAGGGCTGCGAGGAGCCATGGAAACGGGCGGCGTCCCGCGGCGACGATCGCGTGGGCGGGAGCCCGGTTGCCGTAGAGCCACTGCGCATAGCCGCCGAACGGCGAGGAGGCGCACGGGGTGATCTCGCACGGGGTCCGCAGCCCGAGCGGCCGGAGCGCGAGCGCGCCCGCCAGCTTCAGGAGCGGCGGGTGCTCCGGGTTCAGCCAGCCGAAGCCGTCCTCGAGCGCCTCCGCTCCCGAGAAGAGGTGAATGGCCTCGTCGGAGGTCGGGGAGTCGTCTCGCTGATGAGACCAGACGGCCAGTAACGAGACGACGGCGAGACCCGTCACTGCGAGCGCCTCGAGGAGGAGCCGCAGGGTTCTTCCGCCACGCGGGCGGAGGACCGGGGTCAGGGAGGCGTCCACTCGTGCAGGAGGCCGAGCTGGGCCAGCGCCAGCTTCCAGTAGGCCGGCAGCACCCCGTTGAGCGGGATCGCGCTCCAGCAGTAGACGAATCCCATGACGACCGGGATCGCGAAGAGCCACTTCGCCTCCCGCGTCTCCCAGATGTCGTGAAATCCGACGACGAGCGCGAACGGGGCCATGACGAGCCAGTAGCGCGGCCACTCCTCGGTGGAGACGTTGACGTGGAGGACGAACTGGAGCGCCGAGTAGACGAAGATCGTCTCGTACTTGCGGATGCGTGAGATCCCGATGCCGTAGACGAACGCCAGGAGGATGAAGTACTCGACCTGGTGGACCGCCCCGAGCTCGAAGAGGCGCGGCAGGAAGCCGAACGGGCGGAAGGAGCCGGCCTTGTCGCCGTGCCCCGCCAGGTACTGGAAGAAGTTCCCGGTCTGGCTCCAGCAGAAGAGGAAGTAGCCGGACAGGACGGCCGGCGGCAGGAGGAGCCACGGGATCGAGCGCCACTGCTTCCGCTGCAGGAGGATCAGGCCGAAGGCCGCCGCGATGAGGAGACCGGGAACCCGCGTGATCGTCGCGAGCGCCGCCAGGACCGAGGCCCACGCGACCCTGTCCTTCTCGAAGAGGGTGATCGCCGCGAGCGTGAAGAAGAGGTACGCGGCCTCCGTCGACCCGGTGCTCCGGAAGTAGAGCCAGCGCGGCGGGAAGAAGAGGAAGACGCTGGCCAGGAAGAGCGGCTGAGGGAGGTGCCAGGTGTCTCTGCAGAGCCGGTAGAAGAGGATGGCGGCCCCGGCGCTGCAGAGCATCGAGACGAAGAGCATCGCGTGCTGGTAGCCGAGGAAGGAGAAGAGCCGGATCAGCGCGGGATAGCCGGGGAGGTGGACGAGGTAGTACGACTTGACGTAGACGTAGCCGAGAAGCGCGTAGCCGTCGGGGATCTGGTAGCCGGTCCTGGCGACCGTCAGGTAGTTCGGCCCGTCCCAGGCCCGGTAGATCGTCCCCATCGCGTTCCAGAACGGCAGGTAGACGAGGAGCGAGCCTCCGACGGTGAGGAAGACGAGGAGGATCTCGGCGCGGTAGCGCTGGACGAGGGCCTTGATGCGGGCCGCGCCGGGAATGCCGGGCGCCGCCTGCGTCACCGGACGCCTCCGCCGTTCTCAGACGTCCAGCGAGTCGGCTTCACGTGCACGCTCGGTGATGAAGCGGTAGCGGGCTGCCGGGTCCTTGCCCATGAGGTCGGTGAACGTCCTTTCGGCCTCGAGGACGTCGGGGACGGTGATCTTCAGGGCGCGCCGGCGGCGCGGGTCGAGGGTCGTCGCCTTCAGCTGCTCGGGCATCATCTCGCCGAGGCCCTTGAAGCGCATCACCTCGGGCTTCACGTTCTTCGGGAGCTTCGCGAAGACGGCGTCGCGCTCGCGCTCGTCGAGGGCCCAGTACGTCTCCTTCCCCGCGTCGATCCGGTAGAGCGGCGGCTGGGCGAGGTAGACGTGCCCTTCGAGGATGAGCTTCGGGAGGTGCCTCCAGAAGAAGGTGAGGAGGAGCGTCGAGATGTGGTGGCCGTCGGCGTCGGCGTCCATCAGGAGGAAGACCTTGCCGTAGCGGAGCTTGGACATGTCGAAGTCGGCCCCGCTGCCGCAGCCGAGGGCCGAGACGATATCGGTCAGCTCCTTGTTCCCCGCGACCTTCGCCGAGTTCGCCTGCTCGGCATTGAGCACCTTGCCGCGGAGAGGGAGGATCGCCTGCGTCTGCCGGTCGCGCCCCTGCTTGGCCGATCCGCCCGCCGAGTCCCCCTCGACGATGAAGAGCTCCGACTCGGCCGGGTCGGTCGAGGAGCAGTCGGCGAGCTTGCCGGGGAGGTTGAGGCGGTGGGAGATCGCCGTCTTGCGCGTGACCTGCTGCGCGGCGGCGCGCGACGCCTCGCGGGCGCGCGTGGCCATGACGATCCGGCCCACGATCTGCTCGGCGACGGAGGGGTTCTCGTTCAGCCAGTTCTCGAGGGCGGGCCGCACCGCGCCGTCGACCTGCGCCGTGACCTCCGGGTTGTTGAGCCGCTCCTTCGTCTGCCCCTGGAACTGGGGCTCGAGGACGTAGACGGAGAGGAGCGCCACGAGCCCTTCGCGGATGTCCTCCGCCGAAGGGTTGACGCCCTTCGGGAGGAGCGCGTGCGTGGCGAGGTGGTTCCTCACGGCCTTGACGATGCCGGCCTTCAGGCCGCTCTCGTGCGTCCCGCCCGAGGAGGTCGGGATGCCGTTGACCCAGGACCGGAAGTGCTCGTCGGTCGACTCGGTCCACTGGAGGGAGAGCTCGAGGCGCGGCTCGGCGTCGCGAACGAGGACGAAGCCGCTGGCGTGGGTCGGGGTCTTCGCCCGCTCGGCGACGACCTTCAGGAGGTAGTCGGCGAGGCCGCCGTCGTGGGCGAACTCCTCGCGAACGGCCGGCTTCTGCGTCTCGTCGACGAAGACGACGCGCAGGCCGCGGTGGAGGTAGGTCTTCGCCTCGAGCCGGTCGCGGATCTCGTCCGCGTCGAACGAGAGCTTCCCGAAGATCTCGGGGTCGGGGCGGAAGCGGACGGTCGTCCCGCTGCCGCGCACCTTCTCCGTGGAGACCTTCGTCAGCTTCGAGGTCGCCTTCCCCTGACCGTACGTCTGCCGCCACTCGTTCCCGTCGCGGCGGACGTGGACCGTCATCTCGGACGAGAGCCCGCAGACGACCGACGACCCGACGCCGTGGAGGCCGCCCGAGTGGACGTAGCTGCCCTGCTCGAACTTCCCGCCCGCGTGGAGCGTCGTCAGGATCAGCTCGAGGGCGGGCTTCTTGTACTTCGGGTGGACGTCGACCGGGATGCCGCGGCCGTTGTCCGAGATCTCGACCTCGCGCCCGTCGGCGAAGAGCCGGACCTCGATGCGGGTGGCGTAGCCGTTGATGACCTCGTCGACGGCGTTGTCGACGATCTCCCAGACGAGGTGGTGGAGCCCGCGGGAGTCGACCCCTCCGATGTACATGCCCGGGCGCTTGCGGACCGGCTCGAGCCCTTCGAGGACGGTGATGTCGGCTGCGGTGTAGGTGGTGGAGGCCATGCGGGCGTCCGACGGTACCGACCGCCGACCGGCCCGTCAAATGCGCGTGCGCCGCCGCGCGCGGCCGGTCGAGGACCCGCAGCCTCTCTTCGGGGCCCTGTAACCTCCGGGCGTGCCTCCTGCCGCCGACGTTCTCGCCCGCGTCTTCGCGCTGTACGCCCACGTCCTCGAGAGGACGGGCGCCACGGCGCGTCTCGCGGCGCTTTCCGTCCCGGTGGCGGCGGGCTCCCGTCCGCTCGCGGCCCTCCTCGGCACCGCGACCGCCGTCCTCCTCCTCTACGCGGCACTCGCCTCGGGACGCGACACGCGCGTCCGGTCGTTCCGGGCCGCAACCCTCCTCTGCGCCTGCTCGCTCCCGCTCGCCGCGCTCCGGCTCGTCCCCGGTCCCGGAGGACCGGCGCTCGGCGGGGCTGGGATCGTCCTCGTGGTCCTCGCGTCGGTGACGCACAGGGCCCTCTCCTCCCGCCGGTCCGAGGGAACCGCCTCCCGCCTCGTCTCGCGCGTCCGGCTCTTCCTCGAGGGGCTCGGCCTGTCGCTCTCGGGCATCTCGCTGGCGCTCCTCCTTTCGGGCCGCATCCTCCCCGCGCGGCTCGCGTTCTGGTCGCTCTTCCTCCTGCGGCTCTCGATCGCCGACCTGATCGACCCGTCGCGCCTCGCCGCGGGGACGGGCCTCACCCGTTCGGCGGCGCGCGACGTGAAGACGGCGATGGGGAGAAGCGCCCGCCCGCCCCGCCCGGCCCGGCGGCTGCGGCGCGGGCTGACCGGCATCGCGAAGGCGGCGCTCCTGGCGCTCTGGCTCGCCCTCCCTCTCGCCGCGGCCCTCGCCCGGGGCGAGGTGGCAGCGGGCGCGTGGCCCCCAGAGGCCCTCCACCTGCGCTGGTATCCGCCGGCCGCGCTGGGTCTCACGGCGCTCCTCCTCCTCGGCCAGTCGCTCCGCGCGTTCGGCGACCGCCGCCTCCTCGAGGCCGCGCGCGGCGCGGCCGTCGGTCTCGGCACGGCGGCGTGGCTCTTCCTCGTCTTCCGCGACCCGGCGTTCGAGGCCCAGCGGCACGCCCTCCCGGGACTCGTCCTGGCCGAGACCGTCGCGGGATTCCTCTTCGGAGCCGCCGCGCGCGGGCGCTGACCGGGCTGACGGAGCGCGGCTCGCCGCCCGGTTCGTGCCGGACGTAGACTGAGCCGCTCCACCCCACGGTCCGGAGGCTTCCCCGATGGAGCCGGTCTCAGGACAGAAGCTGGGACGCTACACGCTGACGCGACGGCTCGGTTCCGGCGGGATGGCCGAGGTGTGGGAGGCGACCGACGAGCTGCTGAAACGGCGGGTCGCCGTCAAGATCGTCCGCGGGGCGCTCGCGGAGTCTCCCGAGTTCTCGAGCCGGTTCCTGCGCGAGGCGCGCCTGGCGGCCCAGCTCCAGCACTCGGGGGTCGTCGCCGTCTTCGACGTGGGTCTCGAACGGGATGCGCTCTTCGTCGTCATGCCGGTTCTCTCCGGAGGCTCGCTCTCCGACCGGCTCGCCCGGCCCGTCGACGACGCCACGGCAATCGCGTGGCTCAGGATGCTCGCCTCGGCGCTCGACTACGCCCACGGCAAGGGAATCGTCCACCGCGACGTGAAGCCGCTGAACGTCCTCTTCGACGAGGAGGGCTCGCCGCACCTCTCCGACTTCGGCCTCGCCAAGGGGCTCGACGAGGCGACCCACCTGACGCAGACGGGGATGATCCTCGGGACGCCGCTCTACATGTCGCCCGAGCAGGCGATGGGAACGGCGGCCGGACCCGGGGCGGACCAGTACTCCCTCGGCATCGTCGCCTACCGCCTTCTCGCGGGACGCCTGCCGTACGAGAAGGAGCCGACGCCCGTCCTCCTCCGGCGAACCGCGTTCGAAGAGATGCCGCCTCCTTCGCAGTTCCGTCGCGACCTTCTTCCCGGGGTCGACGCTGTCTTCGCGCGGGTCCTCGCCAAGACACCCGAGGGACGGTTCCCCTCGTGCGCTGCGTTCGCCGAAGCGCTCGCACGGGCGCTCCATGCGCGACGCGACTCGCCCACGACCCGGCTCGAGCCCGACGAAACGAAGCCCGAGCCGGTGCGTCTGATGCTCGCAGCCGGTTCCGGCCCGCCCCTGCGGCCGGCGGCCGAAAGGAAACGCCCTCCCGCCGGGCTCGTGATCCTCGGCGGCCTCTTCACGGTCCTTCTCGGCGTGTCGCTCTGGATCGTCCTGCGGCCCGTCGAACGTTCGGCGACTTCCCCGTCCCGCACCGCCGAGGTCGCCGATCCAAAATCGCCGGCAGAGTCCGCTGCGAAAGACCCGACGCCGGCCGCGCCATTCGGTGCCCCTTCGCCCCGTCCGTCGGCAAGCCCTTCTCCCGTCGAGGCCTCGTTCTCCATCGCCGTCCCGATCGAGCGCCCGACGGTGCCGCCCCGGCCGGCCTCGACGCGAACACCGGCGCCCGTTCCGTCGGAGACCCCGATCCCGACGAACTCTCCCACGCCGCCGCCCGTGCCCACGCCGACGCCGACGCCGACCCCACGACCCGGCCCGACCGCCACGCCGCACCCCCCTGCGTCGCCTGCGCCACCCCCGACGCGGACCGCGGCCCCGGATCCCGTCCGTCCCTCGCCCGCCGCCGAGCGGCCCGCAGCTGTCGCGGACCCGCTCGCCGCGATTCCGCGCCGTCCCTATCCCGCCGACATGCGCGTCAAGGACGCGTGGGTCGAGGTCAGGAAGAGCGGCACGACGCTCTTCTTCCAGTTCACGCGGAGCCTCGAGGGGAACGGGGAGAGCATCGGCCACTTCGGGACGCTCGTCGCGACGACCCGCGGCAACGCCCCTCTCGTCCCCGGCGCGCGGAGTCCCCTGCCTCTCCTCTGCCGCGGCCTCGACTCGCGGAGGGCGTCGTGCGCCGTCCCTCCTCCGACGGAACCCCACGCACACCTCGCGGTCCGGCTCGGCGAAGGGGACCGGGTCGCCGTCCGGGCCGTCCTCTCCGGCTTCTCCTTCTCCGCCACCCTTCGAATCGAAGACTGAGGAGGTCCCATGCGCCGTCGCGCGGCCCTCGCCCTCGTGCTCCTTCTCGCGGCGCCGTCGCTCTCCTGCAAGATCTACCTGCCGTTCCGCTTTCAGCTCGCGCCACGGCTCGTCGAGGAGGCCGCCCGGCTGCGCGAAACGGCTCCCGGCCCGATCGCGCTCCGCTGGCAGCCGGCGGACTTCCCCGCGCGCGTCGACGTCCAGGGGGCGTCCGGCTTCATCGGCGGCGCGTCGCGCACCCGAATCCCGACGGGGGTCGCGATCTCGACGAAGGTCCGCGATTTCCTCGACGCCGCCGCGGGCGTCGAGGAGGGAGCCCGGCGCGTCGTGACGATCCACGTGGTCGAGGCGAAGGCGTCCTTCGAGTACGGAGGGCGGAAGAGGGCCGGCATCGACCGCGCGCGCTGCACTCTCAAGGTCGAGGTGGACGACGGGAAGGCTCGCTGGAGCGAGGCGTACTTCGCCTCCGACGAGCCGGCGGGCGAGCCGCCGACCCAGACGGAGATCCTGGACGGCGTCTACGACGAGGTCTCGGCGGCCCTCGCGCGCGACGTGGTGCGGAGGCTGGCCGCGACGCCGAAGGCGCCCTGACCGGGCGCGCTCGTCAGCCCTTCGCGAGCTCTGCGGTCACGGCGGCGGCCATCCGCTTCCCCTCGTCCGCGTCGAGCCGGCCGCTCGGCCAGTCGATGCCGAGCCCGTGCCCGGCGTCGGGCTTCGGGATGACGTGGAAGTGGACGTGCGGCACCGCCTGGTGGGCGGCGACGCCGTTGTTCTGGAGGACGTTGTAGTCGCGCGTGCCGGTGGCGACCATCACGGCGCGCGCGATGCGCGGAAGGACCCGCCCGATGGCCGCCGCCGACTCCTCGGAGAGGGCATCGAGCGTGGCCGCCGGCTCCTTCGGGACGACGAGCGTATGCCCGGGCGAAAGCGGCGCGATGTCGAGGAAGGCGAAGACCATCGCGTCCTCGTAGACCCGGTGGCTCGGGATCTCACCCCGGATGATCCGCGTGAAGATCGTCTCGCTCACGGCTTGCCTCCGGCCTTTCCCTGGGTCTCCTTCGCCTGGGCCATCTCGACGAGCCAGATGTTCCCGGTGGTCTCGGCGACCTCGTAGTAGATGGCCTCTCCGGTCGGCGACCAGGCGGGGTAGCGGACGTAGGTGTTGAGGCGCTGGTTCGCCGTCACCGTGCGATCCGTCTTCCCGTCGCGGGAGACCCATCCCACGTTCCAGACGCCGCTGCGCAGGCCTGCGTAGGCGATCTTCGATCCGTCCGGCGAGAAAGAGTAGGGCCATCTCTGTCCCGGCCCATGCGTCAGCTGGACCGGCGTCCCACCGCTGGAGGGAACCGTGAAGACGTGGACATCCCCTTCGCGCATGGCCTCGAATGCGAGCGTGGCGCCATCGGGGGACCAGCACGGGAACGCGGCGAGCTCGCGGTCGGACGTGATCTGCCGCGGCGTCCCCGCCGGGAGCTCGGCCACCCAGACGTTCAGGGTCGTCCCTCCCCGGTTCGAGTGGAAGGCGACCTTCGTGCCGTCCGGCGAGATGCGCATCGCGTCGTGCCCGGGACCGAAGTCGGCGACCACGTCCTCCCGCCCCGTCGCCAGGTCGAGGGCGAAGAAGGCGCGATGGCCGCGCCGCAGCGACATGAACCCGAGCCGGCGGTCTCCGCGGAACCAGTGCGGGTAGTCGTCGTCGGAGGGGTCGGTCGTACGCTGGACGTCGTCTCCGCCGTCGGCATCGACGATCCAGATGTCCTGGTTCGCGCCGGGCCGCCACCGGCTGAGAGCGATCTGCTTGCCGTCGTTCGAGACGGCCGGACGGGAGTTCCGCCCCGTCTCGCGCGTCACGGCCGACTCCGGACCGCTGGCCTCGCCGCGCGCGTCGAGGGGCACCTTCCAGATGTTGCTGGCCATCGTGAGGCCGGCGTAGGCGAGCTTGGTGCCGTCGCGCGAGACCGCCAGCTGCTTGACCCAGCCGAGCCCCGCGACGCCGAACGTCGCGATCTCCTCCGGAGCGCCGAGGGCCTTCCCCGTCTGTGCCGCGAGCTTGCGCCGGTAGATTCCGACGCTCCAGCTCTCCGACCAGCACGGGAAGAGAACGGCGCCGCCGTCGGCCCCCCAGACGGGGTCGTAGCACTGTCCGTTCCCTTCGCTCACCTTCGCCGGCTCGGTGCCGTCCACGCCGACGGTCCAGATCTCGGAGGACGTCCGGTTGTAGCTGGCGAAGGCGATCCGCCTGCCGTCGGGCGACCAGGCCGCCGCGCCGTGCCCGCCGCTCGGACGCCCCACCTGCGTCAGGGGCCGCGGCGGCGAGCCGTCGAGCGGGGCGATCCAGAGGACGGAAGGGGGAAGCGCTCCGAGCGAGTTCGCCGCGAAGTCGACGACCGCTCCCGACTCGAAGACGAGGGACTTGCCGTCGGGCGAGAAGGAGGGACGCGAGCCGAACGTCGTCAGCTGGCGCGGCACGCCGCCGAGGGCCGGCACGAGCCAGACGCCGCCGACGCTCTTGACGTGGTAGGCGATCGTCTCGCCGTCGGGAGACCAGGCCGGAGTGAGGTTCTGCAGACCGTCCGTCGTGAGCTGGATCTCGCGGCTTCCCGGCGCGAGCGGCCGGCGGTAGATCTCGAACCGGCCCGACCGGTCGGACGAGTAGGCCACGGCCCTGCCGTCGGGCGAGAAGGCGGGAAAGACGTCGAGGCCGGCGGACGAGGTGAGCTGGACCGGACGAAGCGGCGGCCCCTCGCCGGAGGCGCCCGCCTCCCGGTTCCGGCCGAGCCAGAGGAACGACGCGCCGGCGACGGCCCCGAGGAGACACGCGGCGACGGCAAAGAGCGCGAGCCTCCGGCGGCCCCCGGAAGCCGGCACCGCCGACGGGGACGCCGACATCGTCGGGAACCGCGCGGACACGGTGCGGGCGGGGACGGGCTCGCCGCTCTCCCAGCCACCGGAAGCCAGGACGGCCTCGATCTCGGCGGCCATCTCGCGCATCGAGGCGTATCGCTGGGCCGGGTCCTTCGCGAGGGCCCGGTCCACGACGTCGGCGAACCCCCGGACGACGCCGCTTCCGAAGCCGGGAATCGGCGGGTGCCCGAGGTGGAGGATGGCGTACATGACGTCGACCGGCGTCTCCCCCTCGAAGGGGAGCCTTCCGGCGAGGAGCTCGTAGAAGACGATGCCGAGGGAGAAGACGTCGCTGCGCGCGTCGACCTTCTTGCCGCTCGCCTGCTCGGGGGACATGTACTGCGCCGTGCCGACGACGAGGCCGTCGGTCGTGAGCGACGGCTGGCTCCTCCGACGGTCCTCCGGGACGGACTGGACCTTCGCGAGGCCGAAGTCGAGAACGCGGATCCTCCCGTCCCGGCCGACCATCAGGTTCGACGGCTTGATGTCTCGGTGAAGGATCCCCGCCTCGTGGGCGGCGACGAGCCCCTCGGCGGCCTGGGCGATCCAGCGCGCCGCCCTGGGCGCGGCCACCGGGCCCGAGAGGAGTACGTCCTCGAGCGTCTCGCCCTCGACGAACTCCTGCACCAGATACGGGACCCGATCGTGCTCGCCGACGTCGTAGACGTGGACGAGGTTCGGGTGCGAGAGGGAGGCCATGATCCGCCCCTCGTTCTCGAACCGCACGCGACGGTCGGGCGTGGCGACGAGGTCCCCCGGCAGGGTCTTCAGCGCCACGATCCGGCCGAGCGACGTGTCTTCCGCGCGGTAGACCTCGCCCATCGCCCCGCTCCCGACAGAGGAGAGGATCCGATACCGGCCCACGAGGGCGCCGGGATTGAGCGGACGTGAGGCTTCCGCGTTCATCGGCCTTCTAGAGATGCTCCATAGCCCTCGCAGGGGCACACTTCGGGAACTTCGTCGATCTTACTCTGGCATTCCCGGGACGGAGCGAGCCCTATACTCGCCAGCCGAGGCTCCGATGGACCACGACGACAGGGCGCACCCCCGACGGCCCCGGCCCTCCCGGCTGACGGCCCTCGCCCTGCTCGTCGCGACGCTTCTCCTCTCCCCTTCCTGCCGCCGCCTGCGGCAGGCCGCTCCCGAGCCCGAGCCGAGACCGGTGGCGGCCCGGGGCGACCTCGCCTCGGACGAGAAGGCGACGATCGCCCTCTTTCGCGAGGCGAGCCCCTCGGTCGTCTTCATCACGAGCCTCGCCCGCAGCCGGGCCGGCCTCTTCCGGATGGCCGAGATTCCCCGGGGCGAAGGCTCGGGCTTCGTCTGGGACTCGGCCGGCCACGTCGTCACGAACTTCCACGTCATCCAGGGGGCGTCTTCCGCCCGCGTGACCCTTTCAGACGGCTCGACCTGGACGGCGTCCTTCGTGGGCGCCGCTCCCGACCGCGATCTCGCCGTGCTGCGCGTCTTCCCGACCGGCAAGGTGCTCCGGCCAATCCTCGTCGGCACCTCGAAGGACCTCCTCGTCGGGCAGAAGGTCTTCGCCATCGGCAACCCGTTCGGCCTCGACCAGTCGCTCTCGACCGGTGTCGTGAGCGCACTGGGCCGTTCGATCGAGTCGGTGACGGGCCGGCAGATCGAGGGGGTCATCCAGACCGACGCCGCCATCAACCCCGGCAACTCGGGCGGGCCGCTGCTCGACAGCGCGGGCCGCCTCATCGGCGTGAACACGGCGATCGCCTCGACGAGCGGGTCGAGCGCGGGCATCGGCTTCGCGGTCCCGGTCGACACCGTGAACCAGATCGTCCCGCAGCTGATCCAGCACGGGCGCGTCATCCGCCCGCAGCTGGGCGTCACGCTGGCCGACGACGCCGTCGCCGCCCGTCTCGGCATCGAGGGCACGCTCGTCCTGTCGGTGGCGCCCGGAACGGGCGCCGCGGCGGCAGGGCTGCGCGGGACGACGCGCGACGAGACCGGAGCGCTCGTCCTCGGCGACATCGTGACCCGCGCGGCGGAACGGGAGGTCCGGTCGGCCGACGACCTGATCACCGTTCTCGAGGAGAGGAAACCCGGGGAGACGCTCGTCCTGCTCGTCCTGCGCGACGGCGAGGCCCGACGCGTCGCCGTCACGCTCTCCGCGGCTCCCTGAATCAGCGCCTCAGGCCGCCACGTCCGCCGGAAGACGGATCTCGAACGTCGAGCCGGTTCCGGGATCGCTCTCCACGGTGACCCGGCCGCCCATCAGCTCGCAGAGCTGCCGGGTGATGGCGAGGCCGAGGCCCGTGCCGCCTTCCCGCCGCGCCGTCGAGAGGTCGGCCTGCGCGAAGGGCTCGAAGATGCTCGCGAGCTCGTCCGGGTGAATGCCGATCCCGGTATCGGTCACGCGGAACGACACCCACGCCCGGCCCTCGTCGTAGAAC
>Ga0209573_1001003_pt1:45000-48798 | contig 48798 bp, 56 predicted proteins | sample TNRBio252014_DNA_FD_185870 | JGI IMG/M metagenome (GOLD analysis project Ga0209573, IMG submission 185870) | Wastewater treatment Type I Accumulibacter community from EBPR Bioreactor in Madison, WI, USA - TNR Reactor_6/25/2014_ DNA (SPAdes)... | ecosystem: Engineered > Bioreactor >... | reverse complement strand
CCAGCGAGCGCACCCAGGTGCCCATCCTGCGCATGGCGCTCGGGCTCTCGACCTTGTTCTCAAATGCGGGGGCCGCAGAACTCAACAGCGTCCGCAATCACATCCTCGCCAAGTGCATCACCCAGATTATGCGCGACGACTCGTCGAGCCCGTCCAAGCATGATCGGATCATTGGCATCCTCCAGCGCTTCAGCACGAACGAGATCAACGCGGCAAAAATCCGGCCATATATTGCGATCAACTTTGGCCAAATGGCCAACCCTGCGGGTCTGGATGCTTATCTGGTTGGCCCGAACGGTTTCGAGTTGGAGGATTTGAAGCTTCCAGCCTATCAAAACCTGCCATTCGACTTTGCGGCACTCGGCGATGCAATAGACCTCGCCATCCTGTATGCGGAGGCGCACGGTAATCGGCAAATCCGAGACTACTGCTCCCAGATGGTGACGCGCTTCCAGGCTCTGGAAGATCGCCCTGAGTATGAATTCCTCCGGCATGAGGCGGGCGGCGCGGCCGCCGACAATGGAGAGCTGGAGTTTCTCACTCGGCTGGTCGGCCTGACCGGCAAGGGAACCGGCCACACCAAGGCCAATCAGATCATCATCATCGACATGAATGACGTCGAGGACGAGGTGGTCGAACTGGTCAGCGCCGTGATCGCGCGGATGCTGTTTCGCCTGCTCCGGCGCGCCGATCCGCGCAATCGCTTTCCGATCCATCTTCTACTGGAAGAAGCGCACCGCTACATCTCGGCGACGCCATCCCGCTATGCAGTGGACGCGACCAAGATATTCGAGCGCATCGCCAAGGAAGGACGCAAATACGGCATGTTCGTGCTCTTGGCATCACAACGCCCGAGTGAGCTGTCCAAGACGGTTCTCAGCCAGTGCTCCAATTTCCTGGTTCACCGCATCCAGAACCCCGACGATCTTTCTCAGATTCGGCAGATGACGCCGTTCATCTCGGATTCGGTCCTGAAACGGTTACCGTCATTGCCTCGGCAGCACGCGCTGGTGTTCGGAACCTCGGTCAATCTCCCGACGACATTCAAGGTGCGGGAGGCATCACCGCGGCCGCGCAGCGACGATACCGCCGTGGTCGATTTGTGGTTCCACGAAGAAGGTCGAGCCGCCGGCATTCGACTCGCTCCGGTCGATACCGCTGGAGGGGAGCCGATGGCAGTAAACGAAGCGTCAGATGATGACATCTTCTGACCATCTGGAGACCCTGGCGCAGACGCTGGAGGCCACGGGAGACTACCGGGTCGTCCGGCGTCTCAAGCCGCGCCCTCGCATCGTTCCTCCGCCATGCACGCCGCTGCGCCTTGGCCTGGTGGTCGATGTGGAGACCACGGGGCTCGACCATCAGCGCGACGAGATCATCGAACTCGCCATGACACCATTCAACTATGGCTTGGATGGCACTATTTTCAGCGTGGGTGACAGCTTCCAAGGGCTGCGTCAGCCGAGCGAGCCTATCGCCCCGGAAATCACCGCGATCACGGGCATCACCAACGAGATGGTGGCCGGCCAGATTATTGATCCCGCAGCGGTAGCCACATTCGCAGCGCCGGCTTCGCTCGTCATCGCGCACAACGCGGCATTCGACCGCCGCTTCCTTGAACGATTCGGCGACGTGTTCTCGACGAAGCCGTGGGCATGCTCGCTCAGCCAGATCGATTGGGCAGCGGAGGGGTTCGAGGGCACGAAACTCGCCTATCTCGCTCAAGCCGCAGGCTTCTTCTACGACCGTCACCGCGCAATGCACGACTGTCTTGCTACGGTCGAGTTGCTGGCAATGTGGCTGCCCCGATCTGGCGTTACAGGTCTCAGCCGTCTCCTGGACGGCGCTCGTGCCGTTTCTTGGCGAATCTGGGCGGAGAACGCACCCTTTGACCTCAAGGATGTCCTTAAAGCGCGGGGGTACCGCTGGAACGGCGATCCCGGCCCGCAGCCGCGCGCATGGCATATTGACGTTCCCGAGGCTCAGCTCGAGGCCGAGCTACGGTTCTTGAGAACGGAAATCTATCGGTATGAGGTCGATCCCCCGGTTCGGCGGATCGATGCCTATGATCGGTTTTCAGACCGGATCTGAGTACCGTCGAAGGCCGGGCTATTGCATGCCCTCCGGCGCTTGCCGACACTTCTTGGCAAGCGTGGCGCAGACGAACCTGTCCCGTTTCGTCATGCCGGCGCGCTTTTCCACTATGTAGTGTCTCGCGGTCTTGGTTCTCGCAGCTGGCATCCTGCAACGCATGGTTCTGGAGGCGGAAGCGGATTTCCTTCAAGATCCTCGCCTTGCCGGTCACCGTCTTGAATGTCCGGCGCAGGTCCTTGCCTCAAATTTAGCAAGGAAGACGTCCACGAAACATCGGGCCATTCACCTTCCAGCCTCACGGAGCGACGCAGCAATATCGCTGATCGAGCGAAACAGGACCAGTCCATCATCTCTGGCAGGCTCAAATCCTCGGCGCTGCCAGAATTCGGCAGCCTCCCCGTCGACGGCGTTGACCATCAATGCTCGCCCACCGATCAGCGATGCGGCCTGAACGCAGCGTTGGAGGGCATGCTTCACAAGGCCAGTCCCGATGCCCAACCCGGCCGAGCCGATGTCGGTCGCGAGCTGGCCAAGCAGCATGCAGGGAACTGGATTAGGCGGCTGCCCCGTCCGGATGGAGCGCGGTAGCACCGATGGCACAACGGCTGTTGGTGCAAGGCCGTAATATCCCACCACACGCCCTGCCTCATGCACGACGAGAACGGCGGTAAAGCCCTTCTGCTGATTGGAGAGCGCGCGGGTTTTCAGCCAGTGGTCGAGCGTCGGCTTGCCACAGGAAAACTGGGAAACATCGTGGGCGGCGGAAAGCGGCTCGGGTCCTGAAAGCAGCAAGGGGTTACCGCTTCGCCGCGTAGCCGGGCTCCCACGGCGCAGGCCGCTTCAGCACTTCAACCATCTCCGGAACAGGAGCGGCCGGGCGCGACAGCACATCCATGAACTGAGCAAAGCCTTCCGGGCTCATCCGGATCAGGCCCTGCTCCATGACGACCTCCTCGGCCGCGCGCACAGCGGCATCTCGCACGAAATCGGTGCGCGAACGGCCGCGCAGGCTGGCGGCACGATCGATCATGGCAACATCGGCCTCGGGCAGACGCATTGAGATCGGATATTCCTTGCGTTCGGCAGTGTTGGCCATGGCGATTCTCCTTGGTCGGAAGATGGCATCTTGTATCTCTAAATACAATACGATAAAGTCGCATCCACAAGCAACAGCTTCCGATGGGGTAGTATCGAGGCGAAAGATGACGGCGACAGCGATCGATTCCGACAGGTCATTTCACTATGCCACGGCACGCCAGATCACGCCGCCGCACGCCATGACACGCGTCGGCATACTGATCGCCGCCAAATGTTCGCCCGTAAATTCCATTGCTTATACCGGGCACGGGACGAATGCTGTCAGTTATGACCTTGCGAGCCTCACAAAACACAGCAAAGATGACAGGAGCCGAGCGCGAAGCGCTGCTCGAATCTTTGCTGCTGGACGCGCCGGAGTTGACGTTTACGCCGCGCGGCAGTCCCGACCCTCGCCTTCTGCGTCTGGTCGGCATCCTGGCAAAGCAGGCGGCACGGGAATGCTTTGCCGAGGAAGTGAAGTTATCCAGGCGAAGGAGGAAGCGCACCTCCTGATGCGGATGGGAGCAATGTTTTGAAAGTCGCGATCTACGCCCGTTATTCTTCTGACAATCAACGCGACGCTTCCATCGCCGACCAACTTCGCATGTGCCGCCTCCATGCCGAAAA
>Ga0209573_1001003_pt1:0-37500 | contig 48798 bp, 56 predicted proteins | sample TNRBio252014_DNA_FD_185870 | JGI IMG/M metagenome (GOLD analysis project Ga0209573, IMG submission 185870) | Wastewater treatment Type I Accumulibacter community from EBPR Bioreactor in Madison, WI, USA - TNR Reactor_6/25/2014_ DNA (SPAdes)... | ecosystem: Engineered > Bioreactor > EBPR... | reverse complement strand
CCCGGCGAAGTGCGCCTCGCCATGCGCGCGTCGGCCATCAACTACCGGGATCTGCTCGTCCCCGTCAGGGGCTATGGCTCGCGCATGAAGGCGCTGCCACTGATCGTCTTGTCCGACGGGGTGGGCGTGGTCGATGCGGTCGGTGCCGGCGTCACGGCGTTGAAGCCCGGCGACCGCGCCTGCCCTCTGTTCTTCCAGACGTGGCCCGCCGGCGCGCCGGATGACGAACGGCTGGCGGCGAGCCTCGGCTGCGAGCTCGACGGGACGATGGCCGAGTGGATGGTGCTGCCGGCGACCGGAGTGACACGCGTCCCCGAGCACCTCGACGATGTGGAGGCGGCGACCCTCCCCACCGCCGGCGTCACCGCGTGGCGCGCCCTGATGACGGAGGGGCGGTTGCGCCCGGGCGAGAGCGTGCTGGTGCAGGGAACCGGCGGCGTCTCGTTGTTCGCCTTGCAGTTCGCCAAGCTGGCCGGCGCCTTCGTCGTCGTCACCTCCTCCAGCGACGAGAAGCTGGAGCGAGCCCGGGCGCTGGGCGCCGACGCCGCCATCAATTATCGGACGACGCCGGAGTGGGGCCGCCGGGCACGCGAACTCGCCGGCGGCGGTATCGATCACGTCGTCGAGGTCGGCGGCCAGGGAACGCTGCCGCAGTCGCTACGTGCCGTCCGAACCGGCGGGACCATCAGCCTGATCGGCGTGCTGGCCGGCGGCGGCATGGACGCACCCCTGGGCCTCGTCGTCACCCGCCACGTCCGCCTGCAGGGGATCACCGTCGGCAGCCGCGCCGACTTCGAAGCGATGGCGCGCGCCATCGGCCGCAGCGGCCTGCGCCCCGTGGTCGATCGCACCTTCGCGTTCGAGGAGCTCCACCAGGCGATGAGTCATCTGGAGAGCGGCGCCCACTTCGGCAAGATCTGCATCCGGCACTGACGGACCGGCGCCGGTCTCGTCGTGCGGCGGGTCGGCCCGCCCGCCCGCCTTCCGGCGCTGTTCATCCGCCGCCGTTTCGGCTACCAACGGCCGCAGATCGGCACCGGCCGGATGCGGCGGGCCACCCCGGCGGGAAGAGGACCACGAAGATGGCGAACGAGCGGCTTTTGAGCGGACCATCGGTGCCGCCGAAGGGCGGTGGCGCGCCCAAGCAACTCGTCGTCCTGCTGCATGGCGTCGGCGCCGACGGCAACGACCTGCTCGGGCTCGCCCCCTACTACCAGTCGGTGCTGCCGCACGCGCATGTGGTGTCGCCGAACGCGCCGTTTCCGTTCGACATGGCGCCGTTCGGCTACATGTGGTTCAGCATCGGCGACCTGGCCGCACTGACGCGCCTCTCCGGCGTCCGCGCCGCGGCACCATTCCTCGACGCCTTCCTCGATCATGAACTCGCCCGCCACAAGCTGTCCGAGGCGGACCTGTTGCTGGTGGGATTCTCCCAAGGGGCGATGATGGCGCTGCACGTCGGGCTGCGCCGCCCGCACGCGCCGGCCGGCATCATCTCCCACTCGGGCATCATGGTCGCGGACGCGACGTCCACCGCCGAGATCAAGCAGCGCCCGCCGGTGCTGCTGACGCACGGCAGCGCGGACGAGGTTCTGCCGGTCGCCTGCCTGCCGGCGGCGGAGGCGGTGCTGAAGGCGGCCCGGGTGCCGGTCGAAGCGCACGTGATTCCCGGGCTCGGGCACGGCATCGACGACGCGACGCTGAAGCTGGATCTCGCCTTCGCCGGCCGATGCTTCGCCGGGCGAAGCTGATCGACTGCACGACGGCCCGGCGCGAGCGTGACATCACGAAACCTTCACGCGCACGGCGGTTGGAATTTCCGGCACTCGTGTTGTACGCTCCCTCGGCCCCGGATGGTTGAGAGAGCGTTTCGATGGGCACGCACGATTACCCGGCTCTCGTGCTCAACGCGGACTTTCGCCCGCTGAGTTATTTCCCGCTGTCGCTGTGGTCGTGGCAGGAAGCGGTCAAGGCGGTCTTTCTGCGTCGTGTGCACGTGCTCTCGGAGTATGACCGTAAAGTCCGCTCTCCCAGCAAGGAGATGCGGCTGCCGAGCGTGATCGTCCTCAAGCAATACGTGCCCGCCGCGCGCCGGCCGGCATTCACCCGCTTCAACGTCTTCCTGCGCGACCGGTTCGCCTGCCAGTATTGCGGCCACGGGTTCCCCACCGAACGCCTGACCTTCGACCACGTCATTCCCCGAATGCGCGGCGGGCGCACGGAGTGGACCAACGTCGTCACCGCGTGCGAGCCGTGCAACCTGCGCAAGGGCCACCGGCTGCCGAAAGACTCCGGCATCGGCCCGCTTCACCCGCCGTTGGAGCCGTCGACCTGGGAGTTGCAGGAGAACGGCCGCGCCTTTCCGCCGAACTATCTCCACGAAAGCTGGCGCGACTACCTCTACTGGGACAGCGAACTGGAGCAGAGCTGACGCGACGGCTCCAGCCGATGCGAATGCGAAGCTTCAGCCGGCGCGCGTCTTCATCGTCTCCGTCGCGCGCACGAGCGCAGCCCTGATCCCCGGCTCCATCGCCGAGTGACCCGCATCCGGGATGATGACGTGCTTCGCCTCCGGCCAGGCGCGGACCAACGCGTCCGCCGTGACGATCGGGCAGACCATGTCGTAACGGCCCTGGACGACGATCGCCGGAATGCAGCGAAGAACGTCCACGGCATCGAGCAGCTCGCCCTCGCGCAGAAACACGTCGTTGACGAAATAGTGCGCCTCGATCCGGGCGAGAGCCAGCGCGGCGATGTCGCCGCCGGGAAGCGTCGGCGAGTCGTCCGGCCGGGGGATGAGGTTGGAGCACACGGTCTCGTAGCGGCTCCAGGCCGAGGCCGCCGGCATGTGCACCGCGGGATCGGAATCGGTCAGCCGACGGTGGTACGACGCGAGAATGTCCTGACGTTCATTTTCGGAGAGGAGGCCGATGAACTGCCGCCACGCTTCGGGAAAGAACGTGCCCATCCCGTGCAGGAACCAGTCGACCTCACGGCGCGTGCCGAGGAAGATTCCGCGAAGCACGAAGCCGGCGCACTGCTCCGGCCAGCGAATGCCGTAAGCCAGAGCCAGCGTCGACCCCCAGGAGCCACCGAACAAAATCCACTGGTCGATCCTGAGGTGCCGTCGCAGCGCCTCGATGTCGGCGACGAGATCGTGCGTCGTATTGCCGTCCAGTTCGCCATGCGGAGTCGATCGTCCGCAGCCACGCTGATCGAAGATGACGATGCGATAGTAGCGCGGGTCGAAGAATCGCCGGTGCGCCGCCGCGGCCCCGGCGCCCGGGCCACCGTGCAAAAACAAGATCGGTATGCCGCGCGGGTTGCCCGCCTGCTCCCAGTACAAGACGTGGCGTCCACCAACCGGTAACCTGCCGGAGGAATAGGGTTCGATCTCCGGAAAGAGATCGGTACGGTAGTGCCGAACATCCATTACGACGAAGCGCCTCCGGCGATGAATTCCTGGTGAGATGAACGGTCCACGACAATCGCCGAGCCAATCCGCAGCACGTGACGACCACGCCAGACAGGGTGTAATGATCGTAACTCAGCAGCATCCGGAAGTCGAATGAACCCGTTCCGGCCCCGCCGCCGCGGTCCTCCTCGCCACCCCGTCGTTCTCATGCTGATGCTGGGTGCGATCACTTCCTCCCCGGCCGTGGCATGTGATCCGCCGATCTTCGGTGAGGCGGGCGACGATGCGGGGACGATCGTCCTGCGCGAGCCGTTGGACGGCTCCCGGGATCTGCGCCTCGCCGGGATCGCCCTTCCTCCGGGCGGCGGCACGGGCGGGGACGACCCCGCGGATCGCGCGGCCGGCGATGCCGCCCGGCATCTCATCGCCGATGCGCTGCAGGACAGGTGCATCCGCCTCGAGCGCGACGCCGATGCCACCGACCGATACGGCCGCCTGCTGGCCCAGGTGTACATCGACGACACCGACGTCTGGCTGCAGGGCGCTCTGCTCGCGGCCGGTCTCGCCAGGGTGCGGCCGACGCCGGACGAGCGCGCGCGCATCGCCGACATGCTGGCGATCGAGATCGCGGCGCGGGAAGCGGGCGCAGGGATGTGGCGCGACCGGGCGTTCGAGGTTCGGCCCGCGTCCGAGCCTGCGCGCATCGAAGGCGGCTTCCGGATCGTCGAAGGCCGCGTTCTCGCGGCCGAGCGTCGGGGGGACGTCTGGTATCTGAACTTCGGTCGCGAATGGCGGTCCGACTTCACCGTGACGATTCCGAAGGAAGTTCTGCCGACCTTCGCGCGGGCCGGCATCGAGCCGTTCGCCCTGCAGGGCCGGTCGATCCGCGTCCGCGGATGGGTGCAGCCGATGAACGGGCCGATGATCGAACTCGTCGTGCCAGAGCAGATCGAGGTTCTCGACGCGGCGCGCGTGCCGGCGGACGGGGGGCGGTGATCGCTCATTCCCCTTGCTGCACCAGCAGGCCCCGCTCCCGGGCGACGTGACAGATGCGCAGGAAGAACAGGGTGGCGACGATGGCGTAGACGAGGTTCAGGGCGAAGGCGCCGGCAAGCAGGTCGAGCCGGGCGTCGTGCTCGAACAACAGCGCGCGCAGGCCTTCGAACACCCAGGCCGGCGGAAGCAGCCAGGCCACCGGCTGCAGCCAGAACGGCAGCACGTCGATCGGATAATAGACGCCGGAAAGCGGTGCCACGGCGAAGACCGCCACCCAGGCCAGGCTTTCGGCACCCAGCCCGAAGCGCAGCACCAAGGCTGCGACGATCAGGCCGATCGACCAGCCGAACAGCAGAAGGTTGCCGAAGAAACCTGCGAGCGGTAGCCCGAGCGCGAAGACGGAGACGCCGAACAGCGGGATCGCCAGCAGCATCGCCGGAACGACGCTGATGAGAGTGCGGATCAGGCTCATCAGCCCGAGCGCCACGACGAGTTCGTAAGGGCGGAGCGGGCTGGCGAACAATTGGCTGAGATTGCGCGCCCACATTTCCTCCATGAACGTCACCGAAACGCCGAGGTTGGCGCGGAACAGCACATCCCACAGCAGAACGGCGCTGATCAGCACGCCCGCCGCCTGGGCGACCCACGAGCTGTGCTGGACGAAGAACAGGGTGACGAATCCCCACAAGATCATCTGCACCGTCGGCCAGTACGCGAGCTCGAGCAGCCGCGGCCAGGATCGGCGCAGGACGTAGAGGTGACGCAGCAGGATCGCGGTGACCCGCCGCCACGAAAACCAGTCCGGATCGTACTCCGTCCGCCGCGAGATGCTCATCCGCTGCGGCCCGAGCCGGCGAGGTCCACCCCGGGGCGCTCGCGGGCGATGTCGAGGAAGACTTCCTCGAGTGTCCCCCGCCCGTAGCGTGTCAGCAGCTCCTGCGGCGTGCCGGCGTCGACGATCCGGCCCGTGCGCATCATCAGCACACGGTCGCACATCCGCTCGACCTCGGCCATGTTGTGGGAGGCGAGCAGAATCGAGGCTCCGGTCTCGGATCGATATCGCTCCAGGTAGGTGCGCACCCAGTCTCCGGTATCCGGGTCCAGCGACGCGGTCGGCTCGTCCAGCAGGAGGAGCTGCGGCTGGTTCAGCAGTGCCTTCGCCAGCACGACCCGCGTGCGCTGGCCGGCGGACAGGCTGCCTGTCGCACGATCGAGGAATTGCTCGATGTCGAGTTCGTTCGCGAGTTCGGCGATGCGCCGCCGCAGGTCGCGCACGCCGTACAGCCGCCCGTAGACCTGGAGATTCTCCTTCACCGTCAGGCGCCGCGGCAGATCGACATAGGGAGAGGAGAAATTGATCCGGCCGAGAACACGGTGGCGGTAGCGCAGCATGTCGACGCCGAGGACGGTAACCGAGCCCTCCGTCGGCACCAACAGGCCGAGCAGGATGGAGATCGTCGTCGTCTTGCCGGCACCATTGCCGCCGAGCAGTGCGGTCGTCGAGCCGGCCTCGATCCGGAAGCTGATCCCATCGACGGCGACCGTCGCGCCGAACCGCTTCACCAAGCCTGCGACCGCGACGGCCGGGACGAGCGACGCCGCCGCGGCTTCTCTCTCGACCGCCCTGCCGGCGCCGACCGGGTCGTCCAGCGGCAAATCCAAGCGTGTGCTCCGTTCAGATTTCTGCAGCCGCGGAAAGCATGATCACCGGCGCATGATCGGGGATATCGTGAGCCGCCGAACCGATGGCAATGGCGCACCCTAACCGAACGGTGGCTGGAACTCGGCCACGACCGGTGCGTGGAACGATTCCGGGCTGCCGCGCGCCGAGCCGCCGGCGGCCTCGTCGCCCAGCGCCTCGTTGTGAATCTCCACGCCCTGGTACCATCCGAGCAGCGCGCGGGAGACCAGCACGTGGTCCAGCATGCGCAGCCGGCCGTGATGCACGACCGAGAAGCGCCGGGAATCGGCGAGGCTGCGCTCGACCGGAACGAGGGTGCGCGCGGCGAGATGCGGGTTGCCGGCGTCCTCTTCGTCGCCGCGGACGATGCGCACCGGCGCCTCGTGTGCATCGGCGTTGAAGTCGCCCGCGACGGCGATCAGCGCGTCCGGGTCGGCGTCGAACAGCGCTTCGACGACGAGGCGCGTCTCCAGCGCCTGTCCCGCCCCCTTCACCGCGGCGAGGAAGAAGCCTTCCGCCCAGCCCGACAGGCTCCGCCACGCCTGCGCGACTTTTTCTCCGGCGATGAAGGCGGCGCGCGGCGCCCGCAGATGGACATTGACCACATGCAGCCGGCGGCCATCCGGAAACGCGATTTCCACCTGCAGGATCGGCCGATCCCATTCGATCGTCGCCGGCGGCGCCTGCGCCTCGGGTGCGGCCAGCGGCCGGTAGCTGGGCGGTGCCACGAGGTCGTGCAGCAGCTGGCGGTCGCGGACGATCGGCAGGCGGCTGAGCACCACCAGGTTGTGCCGGTCACGCGGTCCGCCGCCGCGGCGGCTGTGCGTGCTGACGCGCTCGAAGTCGCGATAGGGCGTCCCCGCAAGCAACTGGTCGAGCATGTCGAACCGCCGCTCGCCGCCGCCCTCCGGTCGCTGGCTGTCGACCTCCTGCAGACACAGCACGTCGGCGCGCAGTCGCAACAGCTGCGGGCGCAGAAACGCCGCGCGCTCGGCGGCTGGAACGCCCGAGTCGCTCGGCTTGCCGAAGTTCTCCAGGTTGAAGGTGGCGATGCGAAACCCGGTCACCGCCGCAGCCTCAGCTTTCGGACGCGAGACAGGCCGCAAGAAAGGTGACAACGGCCGGAGCGTCCCATTCGGCGACGCCGACGACGCGACCGACTTCATGCCCGGCCGCGCCGTAGAGCACCGTCGTCGGCAGGCCGCCGATGCCCGTCGCGCGCGCGACCCGGCTCGGCTTGTCGAGCGCGACCGCGAGCGTGCCGATGGAATTGACCCCATAGAACTGGCGGACCACCGCCGCGCCCTCGCGATCGGCCGACAGCGCCAGAACGCGAAAGCCGCGCGCCTCGGCCTGCTTCGCCAGCCGGTCCAGCGCCGGCATTTCCTTGACGCAAGGCGCGCACCACGTCGCCCAGAAATTCAGCACCAAGCCCTTGCCGCGAAGCTCGGACACCGGCCGCTCGCCGCCCCCCTCCTCCACCCACGGCACCGTGGGAAGTTCCTTGCCCGGCGGCGAAGCCTGGAACTTGCCGAGGGCGGCCGGCGGCTCGGCACAGGCTGCGCGGGCAGATCCGCTCTCGCCCGCGGTCGCGGCACTTGCGTCGGCGATGCCGTTCAGCACAATGGCGAGCGTCGCCACCGTCATTTCGAGGATCCGTTTGCGCATGCCGACTGTCATTCTTCCACCCGCATCGTATCAATCGTGAGCGACGACCCCGCCGCACCCGCCGCCGTCAGCCGCATATGGGGAGGCCGCTTCGCCGCCGGGCCGTCGGCGGTGATGGAGGCGATCAACGTCTCGATCGACTTCGACGCCCGGCTGATCTCCCAGGACATCGCCGCGTCGAAGGCGCACGCGACCATGCTCGCCCGCCAGGCGATCATATCGCAAGCCGATGCGGACGCCATCCTCGCCGGCCTGGACCGGGTCCGCGACGAGGCCGACGCCGGCACGCTCGCCTTCAGCCGTGCGCTGGAGGACGTGCACATGAACGTCGAGGCCCGCCTGGCCGAACTGGTGGGCGAGTCGGCCGGCCGGCTGCACACGGCGCGCTCGCGCAACGATCAGGTGGCGACGGACTTCCGGCTCTGGGTGCGCGACGCGATCGACACGCTGGACGGGATGATCCAGGGCCTGCAGGCGGTGCTGATCGGCCGCGCCGACGAGCACGCCGCATCCATCATGCCGGGCTTCACCCACCTGCAATCGGCGCAGCCGGTGACGCTGGGCCATCACCTGCTGGCGTACGTCGAGATGCTCGGCCGCGACCGCGGGCGCTTCGCCGACTGCCGGCGCCGGCTGAACGAATGCCCGCTCGGCGCCGCGGCGCTCGCCGGCACGTCGTTTCCCGTCGACCGGAGGGAAACGGCGGCGGCGCTGGGCTTCGATCGCCCATGTGCCAACTCGCTGGACGCCGTCTCCGACCGCGACTTCGCGCTCGAGTTCCTCGCGGCCTGCTCGATCCTCGCCGTCCACCTCTCGCGGCTGGCCGAGGAGATCGTCGTCTGGGCGTGCGAGCAGTTCGGCTTCCTCCGGCTCTCCGACCAGTTCTCCACCGGCAGCTCGATCATGCCGCAGAAGCGCAACCCGGACGCGGCGGAACTCACCCGCGCCAAGACCGGCCGAGTGATCGGCGCACTCACCGGGCTGCTGGTGGTGATGAAGGGGCTGCCGCTCGCCTACGCCAAGGACATGCAGGAGGACAAGGAGCCGGTTTTCGAGACCTTCGACACGCTGCAGCTCTGCCTCGCCTCGATGGCGGGGATGATCGAGACGGCGTCGTTCGACACCGCGCGGATGCGCACCGCCGCCGAAAAGGGCTTCCCCGACGCGACCGACCTCGCCGACTGGCTGGTGCGCGTGGGTGGCCTTCCCTTCCGCCGTGCGCACCATGTCGCCGGCACGCTGGTGAAGGCCGCGGAAGCGCGCGGCTGCCCACTGCGCGCGTTGACCCTGGAAGATATGCAGGCGGTCGAACCCGGCATCGACGCCAACGTCTTTGCCGTGCTGGGCGTGGAGGCCTCGGTCGCCAGCCGGCGCTCCCAGGGCGGGACGGCGCCGGAGCGGGTGCGCGAGGCCGTGGCGGCGGCGCGGCGGCGCTTTCTGGAGACGCCACGCCGAGATTGATGGTCGGCCGAGGTCAGTGCGGGCCCGCCCAGGCGGACAGCGCGCGGAGCTGCGGGCTCTTCTTCGTCATGTGCGCCTCCATCCGGCGCAAAACGTTGTCGAGCACCGAGATGCCCTCGGCGACGTACGGTCCCTTGTTCAGCATCACGCACTCGGCGCGGTTGCCCATCGCCGCGTCGGTGAACTCGCCGCGCGACGGCATGCCGCGCTTGACCAAGCTCTCGAGCACCTGCGTCGCCCAGATCACCGGCACGTGCGCCGCTTCGCACACCCACAGGATCTCCTCCTGGACTTCCGACAGCCGCTCGTAGCCGATCTCGACCGCGAGGTCGCCGCGGGCGATCATCACCGCGAACGGGTTGGCGCCGGCTGCCTGGACGATGATCTCCGGCAGGTTGGTGAACGCCAGCTGTGTTTCGATCTTGGCGACGATGGCGAGCGGCGGCAGCCCCGGACGGCGCTTTTCCAGCTCCGCCTGCAGCAGTGCCACGTCTTCCTTCGACTGCACGAAGGAGTAGCCGACCATGTCCGCGTGCTTGGCGACGAAGTCGAGATCTTCCAGGTCCTCGTCGGACAGCGGCGAGACCTGCAGCGTCGTGCCGGGGAAGTTGATCCCCTTCTCCGTCTCCAGCGGCTGGCCGTCCGGCGGCGTGCGCGTCACCGAGACGACGAGGCCTTCGGGGCGGATCTCCTCGACGAACCCCACGATCAGCCCGTCCTTGATCGAGACTTTGGCGCCGGCGGAGACCTGCTTCAGCACATCCGGCATCGCGCAGCTCGTCTGGAACGGGAACGCGCGGCGCGGCTCGGGCTCGCCGAAGGTGATCAGGATGTGGTCGCCCGCCTCGACGATCGGCCCCTCTTCCGGCGTCAGCACGGTGCGGGTGCGGATCTTCGGGCCCTGCAGATCCATCAGGATCGGACAGGTACGGCCGTGCTTGGCGGCCGCGTCGCGGATATTGTGGATCATCTTGGTCCACGCCTTGGTGCCGTCATGGGCGCAGTTGATGCGCGCAGCGTCCATTCCGGCCTTCACCAGCTCGCGGACGTGGTCCTTGTCCTTCGCCGCCTTGGGCGACATCGTCACCAGGATGCGGGTGACGCGGCCGTCGACCGGAGCGCCGAACAACGCATCGGTCGCATGCGTCAGGGCGTCGGCCCCGGACCAGAACACGTCCTGTGTCGGGCGGGCGATGCCGTTGGCGGTGCCGGCCAGCATCGCCAGATTGGCGGCGACGGCGTCCAACGTCGGCATCACCCGGCTTTCGCTGCGGCCGAGCCCGGTCAGGCCCGTGCCGACGAGCGCCTTCTGCAACGGCCGCAGATCGAGCTCGCGCATCGCCAGGTAGTTGGCGAGATTGGCGGCGCCGGCGGTGAACGCGCCGCGCTTCAGCATCGCTTCCCAGCGGGAGAGGATGACCGCACCCTCGGCAGTGACGTGCCCGCGCACGGACTGCAACTCCGCGAGCAATTGCCCCGGATCTGCCGATCTCATCATTGCCATCCTCCCTTTCAAGTAATCTGGACCGGCCGGATGATTCCCGCCGACCTGCCGGCGGGCAATTGACAGAAATGTGACGCCTGCCTTATTCCCCATTTGTGGATCATTTCGGCCAAATCTGGGGGGATATCCCGAAGAACCGGGAAGTGTCATCAAACTGTAATGGAAGCCGGTCTAAAGTGCGTCCGCCAAGCAGTATCAACCGTGACGCCGAGGGAATAATGACAAAGACTTTCGGGCTGCGCCTGCGCGCCGCCGTATTCGTGCTGGGAGTGGCCGCTTCGGTCGCTTGCGCGCCGGCGATGGCGCAGGAAGTTCGCCTCATCGGTTCCGGGGCGAGCTTCCCATTCCCGATCTATTCGGCCTGGTTCAAGCAATTCAGCAAGGAGACGCCCGGCGTCACCGTCGATTATCAGGCGAAGGGCAGCGGTGCCGGCATCCAGGATTTCATCAATCGGACGGTCGATTTCGCCGCGAGCGACGCGGCGATGACCGACGAGGAGATCGCCAAGGTCCCGGGCGGCGCGGTGCTGCTGCCGATGACCGCGGGTGAGATCGTGCTCGCCTACAACCTGCCGGGCAACCCGGAAGGCCTGAAGCTGGCCCGTGACGTGTATCCCCACATCTTCTCCGGCGTCATCACCCGCTGGAACGACCCGCGGATCGTCGCCACCAACCCTGGCATCAATCTGCCGGACCTGCCGATCACCGTGGTTCGCCGCTCCGACAGCAGTGGCACCACGTTCGTGTTCACCAAGCACCTCGCCGCCATCAGCCCGGCGTTCAAGGAGAAGGTCGGCACGGGAACCACCGTGCAGTGGCCGTCGAGCGACAAGTTCGTGGCCGCGCCGAAGAACGACGGCGTGACGGCGACGATCAAGCAGACGCCCGGTGCCATCGGCTACATCGAGTACGGCTACGCCAAGCTGACCAAGGCGAACAGCGCTTTGCTGCAGAACAAGTCCGGCAACTTCGTCCGCGCGAGCGACAGGTCCGGTGTAGCGGCGCTGGCGAGTGCGGAGCTCGGGCCCGACCTGCGCGGTTGGATCGAAGACCCGGCCGGCGCCGAGTCGTACCCGATCGTCACGTTCACCTGGATGATGTTCTACAAGGATCAGGACGACAAGAAAGCGGCGGCTTTGCGTCAGATGGTCGAGTATGCGTCGACCACCGGCCAGAAGATCTCCGACAGCATGGGTTACATCCCCCTGCCGGCGAACGTCGTCGAGAAGGTGAAGTCCGCCTCGGCGCAGATCCAGTAATCCGGCCGACCTCGGCTCCGGACGGATCGACGCGGCGGCGAATGCAAGTTAATCTCGCCGCCGCGCCGCACCAACGTCCGTTCGCGGTCGCGGTCGACAAGATCACCAATCGAAAGTGGCCAGATGTCAGACAATCCGTTCATGAACGTGGCCGAGGGTGCCGGCATCACCCGGCCACCGTCGTCCGCCGAGTTCCTGGCAGACAGGAGCTTCCGCTTCCTGGCGCAGGCTGGCGCTGCGCTGATCATTCTCCTCGTCGCCTATATCCTCTGGGAAATCGGCGGCCAGGCGATGCCGGCGATCCGCGAATACCACATCGGGTTTCTCACGTCTTCCGTCTGGGACGTGCAGCAACACCGGTTCGGCATTCTGCCGGAGATCTGGGGAACGCTCTACAGTTCGCTGCTGGCGCTGATGATCGCAGGCTTCTTCGGCGTCACCGTCGCGATTTTCCTTACCCAGGATTTCCTGCACCCACGTCTCGCGGTCATCTTCCGCACGGTCATCGATATGCTGGCGGCGATCCCCAGCGTGGTCTTTGGTCTTTGGGGTATCTTCGTCGTCATTCCGGCGATCCGGCCGCTGGCCGACTGGTTGCACCAGACGCTGGGCTTCATTCCCTTCTTCAGCACGTCGCTCAGCGGCCCCGGCCTGCTTCCGGCGACGCTCGTGCTGTCGATCATGATCCTGCCCACCGTGGCGGCGATCTCCCAGGATGCGTTTCGGCTGGTCCCCTACCGCACCAAGGAAGCGGCCTACGGCATGGGGGCGACCCGCTGGGAGGTGATCCTGCGGGTGATGGTGCCGACCGCGTCGGGCGGGATCTTCAGCGCGATGGTGCTGGGTTTCGGCCGGGCGCTCGGCGAGACGATGGCGCTCGCCATGTTGATCGGTAACTCCAACCAGATCAGCCTGTCGCTGTTCTCGCCGGCGAACACGCTGGCCTCGCTGCTCGCCTCGAGCTTCCCGGAGGCCGGGCAGGTCGAGGTGCAAGCGCTGATGTACGCGGCGCTGGTGCTGCTGGCCATTACGCTGATCGTCAACGTCGCCGGCATCGGCATCCTGACGATGACCCAGCGCAGATTTGCGGGGAAATGATGAATACGTCGATTGCAAAGGCTCCTTCCGCCGGGGTGCACACCCACAGCCTGCGGCGTTCCATCGGCGAGCCGAGGGCGCTGCGCAGCACGCTGCTGACGGTCGCCGCCTGGGTCGTGGCATTGATCGCCGCCGTGCCGCTGATCTCCGTGCTCTACATGCTGATCGTCAAGGGCGGCTCGCGCTTCAGCCTGGAGCTGTTCACCGAGTTGCCGCCGGCAGGGTTCGAACTGGGCGGCGGCTTCGGCAACGCCATCGTCGGCACGCTAGTGATGGTCGGCATCGCCGCCCTGATCAGCATTCCGATCGGCATCCTGGCGGCGATCTACCTCGCGGAACTGGCACCCACCAGCCGGCTCGCTTCGATCACGCGTTTCCTCGGCAAGGTGTTGACCGGCTTCCCGTCGATCCTCGCCGGCGTGTTCATCTACGCCGCGGTGGTCTTGCTCATGGGGTCGTACTCGGCACTGGCCGGCGGCATCGCGCTGGCGGTACTGATGCTGCCGACCGTGGTGCTGACCGCCGAAGAGGCGATGAAGACGGTGCCGCGCAAAATGAAGGACGCGGCGCTGGGCATGGGTTGCACCCGCACGCAGATGATCTGGAAGATCGTTCTGCCGACCGGGCTGCCGGGCATTCTCACCGGCGTCATGCTGGGGATCGCCCGTGTCTCCGGCGAGTCGGCACCGCTGCTGTTCACCGCGCTGTTCAGCAACTACTGGCTGCACAGCACGACCGCGCCGACCGCCTCGCTGTCCATTCTGATCTACAACTTCTCCAGCATGCCGTTCGACAATCAGATCGAACTCGCCTGGGCCGCCTCGCTGGTCCTCGTGCTCATCGTGCTGGTCTTCAACATCCTGAGCCGCATCATCGGCCGCTCGAAGTTTTAAGAAAGAAGGGACGAAGACGATGACTGCAATCCAAACCTCCAAGGCGGAGCGATCATCCCCCGGCGCGCAGGCTGCGCCGGAACTCGCGATCGACTCCAGATTCCGCAAGATCTTCTACGGATCCTTCCTGGCGGTTCGCGACAGCGAGGTGCCGATCCACAAAGGCAAGATCACCGGCTTCATCGGCCCGTCCGGCTGCGGCAAGAGCACCGTGCTGCGCAGCCTCAACCGCATGAACGACATGATCACCGGCTTCCGGCTGGAAGGTCAGGTCCACTTCATGGGCCAGGACGTGTATGCGGCGAACGTCGATCCGGTGATCGTCCGACGCTACATCGGCATGGTGTTCCAGCAGCCGAACCCGTTCTCGATGAGCATCTACGACAACGTCGCGTTCGGCCTGCGGCTCAACCGCTTCAAAGGCAACCTGGACGAGAAGGTCGAGCACGCGCTGCGGCGCGGCGCCCTGTGGGACGAGGTGAAGGACAAGCTGAAGGCGAGCGGCCTCTCGCTGTCCGGCGGTCAGCAGCAGCGCCTGTGCATCGCGCGCGCCGTCGCCACCGAGCCCACGGTGCTGCTGATGGACGAGCCCTGCTCCGCCCTCGATCCGATCGCCACCCGGCGCATCGAAGAGCTGATGCTCGAATTGAAGAACGACTACACGATCGCGCTGGTCACGCACAACATGCAGCAGGCGACGCGGGTGGCCGACATCACCGCCTTCTTCGGCGTCGACATCTCGCAAGGCGGCCGCACCGGCTACCTCGTCGAGATGGGCGACACCAAGCAGATCTTCGAGCAACCGCGCGAGAAGCTCACCCAGCAGTACATCCGCGGCGAATTCAGCTGAGCGCACAGGGGAACGAACGATGAAGAGCGGTCGGGTTTTCGCCACCGCGGTGGCGTTTTGCATGGTCGCGGCCGTCACCGCCGCCGTGGTCGGCCATCCTCGCGCCGCCGATGCGGCGACGGATGGGCAGTGGCTGCGCGGCGCCGGCGCCTCCTTTCCAGCGCCGCTGTACCAGCGCTGGATCGACGTCTACCAGAAGGCGCATCCGCAGGTTTCGTTGAGCTACGATTCCGTCGGCAGCGGCGAGGGCGTCAGTCGGTTCATCACCGGTTCCGTCGACTTCGGCGCCACCGACGCCACCCTGAGCGACTCCGACGCGGCGAAGGTCGCGAACGGTGTCGTCGTCGTCCCGGCCACCGCCGGCATGGTGGTGCTCGCCTACAACCTGCCCGGCCTGAACGCCGAGCTGAAGCTGCCGCGGGACGTCTACGCCGACATCTTCGCCGGCAAGATCAAGAGGTGGGACGATCCGCGCCTGCAGGCCGCCAACCCCGGCGTCACCCTGCCGCGCCGGACCATCGCCGTCGTCGCGAGGCTCGACTCCAGCGGGACCACCTACGCCTTCACCCGCCACCTCGACACCATCAGCAGCGCGTGGGGAAGCTCCGGTCTCCGCTACGGCACCCTGGTCCCGTGGCCCGGCGGCACCATGCTGGTGCGCGGCAACGAGGGGGTCTCGGCCCGGATCAAGATCAGCGAAGGCTCGATCGGCTACGTCGAGTATGGCTTCGCCCGGCGCCTGGATTTGCCGGTGGCGGCACTGCAGAACAAGGCCGGGACGTTCGTTCTCCCATCCGAGGTCAGCGGGCAAACGGCTTTGAGTGAGGCGGCCACCGGCTCGGCTGGCGACATGCGAAAGGCTGTCGTCGACCCGGCGGGCAACACCGCCTATCCGATCGTCACCTACAGCTGGCTCCTGCTGTACGGCAAGTACGCCAATCCGGCAAAAGCCGCGGCGATCCGCGACTTCGTCGGCTGGGGGCTGAGCGACGGCCAGCGGTATGCGAGCGAGCTGGGCTACATTGCGTTGCCCGAGTCCGTGAGCGCCCGCGGAAGCGAAGCGCTGGCCGGCATTCGATGACCGGTCGGCGTCCAGGTCCGGCACCGGTGCGACGGCATGGCACAATGAAAACTTTTCTGGTGTCGATTAACGCTATCAGACGATTTACGCGTTAGCCTCGTAGGCGAGGCGCTCGATCGTGGCCCTCTGGAGGCGAGTGGCGATGGATAGCGCATTTCTGGTGCCGGTGCGGCTGGACCTGGACGCGATCGAAGCCGCTCTGCGCACGGTGCAGCGCCAGTTTTCGACCATCAACACGCTGCTGAATTGCCGGCGCGACAGCCTGGACGACAAGGTCGTGGCCAATATGATGGCCGGCTACGCCTACGTCGACGATGCCCTCGCGTCGGGAACCGACCTGCTGGCGATGGGAAACCTGAAGTTCCTTCTGGAACTGAACGCCCGCATTCTCTGCGGAACCGACCCTCGCGAGCGGGCCGACCACGTCGAGCACCTCCGCGCGACCGAGGAGCGCTTCTACGACGACCAGTCCGGCGGGATTCGCGACATCGTCGAGTGGTATCGGCTGCACCGCGACGAGCCGGTCTGGAAGCGGGCCGCCGGTGTCTACGTCCGCGTGCTGAGCGAACCGCAGCTCTACATCGAAGGCAACCACCGGACCGGCGCGCTGATCATGAGCTGGATTCTGGCGAGAAGCGGCAAGCCGCCGTTCGTCCTGACCGTGGACAACGCCAAGGCCTATTTCGATCCGTCCACGCTGATCACCCGGACGAAGCGGACGACGCTCTCGATGATCTACCGGCTGCCGGGGATCAAGAAGAACTTCGCCGAGTTCCTGAAAGATCAGGCGGATGGCGCCTTTCTCCTGAACTCCCGGGTGGCCACCGGCTGATCGCCTCCTGGCCGCAGCGTCAGCGCGTCTTGCGTTTGGCGATGGCGGCGCGCTCTTTCTGCGCAGCGCGAAATGCGTCCAGCGGAACCGTCGGCGCGCTGACCAAGGCGTGCACCCGCATCGCCGCCTCGTGCAGCATCCGCGCATGCACTTCGGGCGCGCGCAGCCGGAGTTCCTCCTCGATCGCGGCGATCTGCGTACACGCGTCTTCGAACCGTTCTCGGCGAATGCGCATCGTCTTCGCCGTCACCACCTTGTCCCGCCACCGTCGCCAATCACCGAGCAGCATCTCGAGGTCGTTGACGCTCATCTCCTCGAGAGACTGCTGCATCGCCTTATCTCCGTTGGCCTCTGTCATTCACACCGTCCCAAGGGCGTGAAAGCCCTGCCGCTCCGGCGGATCGGTGGGCCGGAACGTCAGTCTGGTGACGACCGCCGAGGGCGGCCCCTGGCGGCACTGCTCCACCATCGCGTCGACGTCCAGTTCGGGGCCGGCGAACACCGCCTCGACCGAGCCGTCGCTGCGGTTGCGGACCCAGCCGGACAATCCACGGCGCATCGCTTCCTGCACCGCCCAACCGCGATACCAGACACCCTGGACCCGGCCTTCGATCCGCACCTGGACGGCGCGCGTCGCCTCGCTCACGACCTCTGCCCCGCTGCCCGCGCCGCGCCCGACGTCGCGATCGACGCAGGCTCCGCCGAGAGCGCCAGGAAGAGAGACGCGGCGCGGATGTCCGCCCTGATCTCCGCCCATCTGCCCTCCGCCTCCGCATCGGACCCCCAGCGTGACGCTTGCCAGCACTCGTCCAGGAGCGCCACCGCGCACGCGGTCTCCGCATCGATCCGCTTGTGCAGCACGGCCAAGCCGGTGATCAGCGAGCCGGCCGCCTGCGCCAGCGTCGCCAGCGCCGTGAGTTCCAGGTCGTCGCAGGCCTCGACGGCGCGCCGCAGCGCGGCCACCGCCTCGTCCGGCTGCGCCACGGGAAGGATGCCGGCGACCACCGCCATCTGCGCACCCATTCCCTCCGCCGCCCATTCGACCAGCGGCTGCCAAGTGAGATATTGCAGCCGCATGAGTTCGTCCGGCGCCGCCGCGCGGTAACAGAGCATGTCGCTGCCGGCATAGGAGACGACGGCATCGACCACGGCACCCCTGGCCGCGGCGACACGGTCGATCGCCGTGGCTGCGAGGCGGGTCAGTGGCATCGTCTCCGGCCGAAGGGTTTCGCCCTGGGCCAGCCACTCGTTGGCGACCGCAGCCGCCAGCGCAGCCGTCGCCAAAGCCAAGGGCGCGCCCGCCGGCGTGCGCAGCGGCTTGCCACCCAGCAGGATGCGAAAGCCGTCGGCCTCACGGCGGATCGCCACGCGGTCATAGATCCGCCGGGAGGTGCGCACGGCTACGCGCCCGCTGCCTGGCTGCGCCCAGCGGGCCTCATCCGCCCGCCTTGACGTTGATGGTCTTCGCCGGTGCCGGCTGAGCCTTCGGCAACTTCAGGCGCAGCACCCCGTCCGTCAGAACCGCCTCGATCCCGTCGGCATCGATCGCCTCCGAAAGCGTGAACGCCCGCTCGTAGTCGCCGTCGCGGTACTCGGCGTAGGTCTGCGAGTACCCGGGCGGAGTCACCGGTCGGCTGCGGCCGGCGACGGTGAGCACGCGCTTGTCCAGCGTGATGCCGAGCGCGTCGGGATCGACGCCCGGCATCTCCAGCGCGAGATACAGCGCCGTCGCATCCTCGTAGATGTCGGCGGCGGGAAGGAAAACCGGCGCATTGCGGGTCGTCTCGGCGCCACGCTGTGCGACCTGCGGTCCGCCTGCCATTTCGACCATCGTGCTCTCCTCCTCAACCTTGCGTGATCTTGATCTTCCGCGGCTTGTCGCTCTCCGGCCGCGGCAACTCGATGCTGAGCACGCCGTTGGTCGCCTGCGCCTTCACCCGCTCGGCATCGACGGCGAATGGCAGTTCGATGCTGCGCGCGAACGGCCCGTACATGCGCTCACGGCGATGGTGGCTGGCTTCAGGGCCGGCCTCGCCGTCCGGGACCCGCGTGCCCTTGATCGTCAGGGTGTTCTGGTGGACGGTCAGATCGACGGCGTCGAGTTTGACGCCGGGGATTTCCGCCGTGACGATCACGCCGTCCGGGCCGCGCCAGACATTGACCGGCGGAAACTCCGACGACGCAGCCGCCCGCTGATCGCCGAAAGCGCGATTGACCTCGTCCTGGATCCGCCGAAGCGTCGCCAGCGGCTCACCCCAGAGGTCCGTGCCCGCAACATACCTCACCATCCCCGTCCTCCTCTCCTGCGAAGGCCGCTCCGGCTTCTCATCCGAACCGGCATTCGCGCTTCCGCGCAAGGTCGGGGAGCGCCTTCGCTCACCCGGAGCGCGATCACCGGGATTGATGTATTGCCTGATCGGCAGCGCTCAAGCCCCCCGCCACGCACGGCAGACCCTCAACCTGCGGTTATCTGCTTTCCCCGTCAAGCCTTGACGCGGGCACTGCGGGGAGCGTGGTGGTGGGACGGTGGCCGGGGTGTGCGGTTGCGGCGGCGGGGCTCTTCGCGCGGGATGAAGGCGTCGGCTTCCGCGTGCCCGGAGAAGCCGAAGAAGCGCCAGGTCTCCCGCATGTGCGGCGGCAGCGGTGCACTCACCGTCGTCTCGCCCCCGCCGGGATTGGGGAACCGGAGGATGCGGGCGTGCAGATGCAGACGCGCGCCCAGCCCCTCGTTTTCCAGGAACGCGCCGGCGCCGCCATACTTGCCGTCGCCCAGGATCGGCGTGCCCAGCAGCGCGCAATGCGCGCGGATCTGGTGCGTGCGGCCGGTGAGCGGCTCCAGCGCCAGCCATGCGGCATTTCGGCCGGCACGCTCGACGACCCGGTAGTCGGTGACGGCCGGCAGCCCGTCGTCGTCGGCGCCGACCCGTTCGCCGGAGGGGCTGAAGCATTTGGCCAGCGGCTGATCGATCCGGCCCTGAGCGATCGCCGGCAGGCCGACCACCGCCGCCCAGTACAGTTTGCGCACCGTTCCCGCGCGAAACGCGCCGGCGAGGGATGCCGCGGCGCGCGACGTGCGGGCGAGCAGCAGGACGCCCGAGGTATCCTTGTCCAGCCGGTGCACCAGCCGCGGCCGCTCGCCGCCGTCGGAAAGCACGTCCAGCATGCCGTCGAGGTGCATGACCGTCTTCGTTCCGCCCTGCACGGCGAGGCCCGCCGGCTTGTCGATGACGATGACGTGCGCGTCGCGGTAGAGGAGTCGCTCCTTCAGGTCCGCCGCTTCGTGCGCGCTGACCCGCGGCCGCAGCGGGCCGCCCTGGCGTGCCGCTTCCGGGCTCTGCGCCCCCGGCGGAACCCGCACCCGCTGGTTGGCCACGACCCGATCCCCCGCCTTCGCGCGATGGCCGTCGATCCGCACCTGACCGGTGCGCAGCATCTTCTCCAGCCGCCCGTGCGCGATGCCGGGGTAGCGCCGCTTGAACCAGCGGTCGAGCCGCAGGCCGTCCTCGTCCTCGACGACGAGGACCGGCTCCGCCCGGACAGCGTCTTCGGCGGGCGTCGCCGGAGTTTCCGTGCTCTCGGTGTCTTCCATGATCTCCGCGTTTTCAGCCCTTGGCGCGGGCCCGGGCGTCATGCCTTCGTCCTCGCGCTGCGCAGCTTGTCCCAATATGCCAGGCGTGCCGCGATCTCGCGCTCGAAGCCTCGCTCCACCGGATGATACAGCCGCCTCCGATCCAGACCTTCGGGAAAATAATTCTGGCCGGAGAATGCGTCTTCACTGTCGTGATCATACTCGTAACCGCGGCCGTAGCCGAGGTCCCGCATCATCCGCGTCGGCGCGTTGAGGATATGCTTGGGCGGCATCAGCGAGCCGTGCTCGCGGGCGAGTTTGTTGGCTGCCCCCATCGCCTTGTACGCCGCGTTCGACTTGGGCGCCGAGCCGAGATAGATCACGCACTGCACCAGCGCCAGTTCGCCTTCCGGGGATCCCAGGCGCTCGTAGGCTTCCCACGCCGCCAGCGCCTGCACCAGCGCCTGCGGATCGGCGAGCCCCACATCCTCGACGGCGAAGCGGGCCAGCCTTCGGGCCACATACCGCGGGTCCTCGCCGCCTGCCATCATCCGGGCGAACCAGTAGAGCGCCGCGTCCGTGTCCGAACCGCGCAGCGATTTGTGCAGCGCGCTGATCAGGTTGTAGTGACCCTCCTGCGCCTTGTCGTAGAGCGGCATTCGGCGCTGCACCACCTCGGCCAGCGCTTGGGCATCCAGTGCCGGCTCGGCCGGCAGGTCGGCCAGCACCTCGACCAGGTTGAGCAGGTAGCGGCCGTCACCGTCGGCGATGGCGCGCAGCGCCGCCCGCGCATCCGGGTCCAGCGGCAGCGGCCGGCCGATCGCCGCCTCCGCGCGTGCCAGAAGCTGCTCCAGCGCCCGGTCGTCCAACCGGTTGAGCACCAGGACACGGGCGCGCGACAGCAACGGTGCGTTGAGTTCGAACGACGGGTTTTCCGTGGTGGCGCCGACCAGAATCACCGTGCCGTCTTCGACCGCTGGCAGGAAGCCGTCCTGCTGCGCGCGGTTGAAGCGGTGGATCTCGTCGATGAACAGCAACGTGCCGCGGCCGGCGTCGCGGCGGCGCCGCGCCTCGTCGAACGCCTTGCGCAGATCGGCGACGCCGGAGAACACCGCCGACAGTGCTGCGAACTCCAGGTCTGTCCGCTGCGCCAGCAAGCGCGCGATCGTCGTCTTGCCGCAGCCGGGCGGCCCCCACAGGATCATCGAGCCCAGCCGGCCCATCGCCAGCATACGGCCGATCGGACCTTCGGCGCCCAGCAGGTGATCTTGGCCGACCACGTCCTCCAGCCGCCGCGGTCGCAGCCGGTCGGCCAGCGGCTGCGGCGCCAGCGACCGGAACAGCGAAGCCTCCTCGCCGAGACCGGGCTGCGTCACGCGTCAGCCGCCGAACACGAGATTGAAGCGCTGCTCGCCCCTGGCGATCACGAGTTGCCACTGATTGCTACGGCGTCCGGTCATCCTGCGCAGGGCCTGGCTCGAGCCGACCGCCTCGCCGTTGACCGAGAGAACCCGATCGCCTGGCTGCAACCCGATCCGCTGCGCCGGACTTCCCGGCAGGACGGAGATGACGACGACGCCGCTGAAGTACCGATCCGTACCGAGCTCTTCGGCCAGCGCCGGCGACAGGTTGGCGACCGTGGCGCCGGCCAGCGGCTGCGAGCCGGTCAACTCGACGTCGGCGCGGGGCGGGTCCTCGGGCGCGGTGCGAACCGGAAGGCTGACGCTGCGCTCCTGTCCCTGCCGCCAAAGCCGCACGTCCGCGGTGCCGCCGACGGGAAGCGTGGCGATGCGGTAGCCGAGCGCCTCGGGATCGTCGACGCCGCGGCCGTTGACCTCCAGCACCACGTCGCCCGTGCGAATGCCACCCGCATGCGCGGGGCCGCCGTCGTAGACGCTCTCGATCAGCACGCCCGCCGGGCGGCGGAGGCCGAGCGCCTGGGCGATGTCGTTGGTCACGGCGCGGCCCCAGGCGCCGATCCACGGCCTCTGCACTCTGCCGATGCTGGTGAAGCCCTCGACCACCGAGCGGACCATGTTCGACGGAATCGCGAAGCCGATGCCGATCGAGCCGCCGCTCTTGGAATAGATCGCCGTGTTGATGCCGATCAGCCGGCCGTCCATATCGACCAGCGCGCCGCCGGAATTGCCGGGATTGATCGCCGCGTCGGTCTGGATGAAGAAGTTGAGGTCGTTGATGCCGACGCGCGTACGCGCCTCCGCCGAGACGATGCCGCTGGTGACCGTCTGGCCGACGCCGAACGGATCGCCGATCGCGAGCACGAGATCGCCGACCTGGATCGTGTCGGAATCGCGGAACTCGACGAATGGCGGTGGCTCGCTGCCGGCTTCGATCTTCAACACCGCCAGATCCGTCCGCTCGTCCGATCCCAGCAGCCTGGCCTCGAACTCCCGCCGGTCGGCCAGGACGACGGTGATCTCGTCGGCGCCGGCGACCACGTGGTGATTGGTGACGATCACGCCGTCGGCAGCGACGACGACGCCGGATCCCAACGAGTTCTCGACCCGCTGGCGCGGGATGCCGGACGAGAAGTTCTCGCCGAAGAACCGGCGAAACAACGGATCGGCGAGGATGGGCGACGAGCGGGTGCTGACGACCCGGCGGCTGTAGATATTGACGACGGCCGGGGCTGCGGCGCGAACGACGGGCGCGTAGGACAGCCGGATCTGCTCCCGGCTGTCCGGCACCAGCGGCTGGGCGGCGACCGCGCTTCCGCCGGCTGCCGGCAGCAACACCGCGATCAGGAGGGCGAGCCTCGCTCGAGAGACGATTCGAAGCCGCGAGCGACGCAGCACAGCGAGCCCTCCCGCTTCTCCCGCCAGGCCCGCCCCAGGCGCCGATGGGTCGTCCTCGCGACCACCCGCATCCGCACCTACAGGCAGACTAGCGGGCGCCGGCGGCTGCCGCCGTCTCCAATGCCGCCGCATGTCGGGCCTTGTCCTCGGCGCCCTTGGCGGCCGGGTCGCGGTCGACGAGTTCGATCACCGCGAGCGCCGCGTTGTCGCCGTGGCGGAAGCCGGCCTTCAGGACGCGGGTATAGCCGCCGGGACGTTCCTTGTAGCGGTCGGCGAGCGGGCCGAACACCTTGCCGACGACCGGCTCGTCCTGCAGGAACGAGATCGCCTGCCGGCGAGCGTGCAGTCCGCCCCGCTTTCCCAACGTTATCATCCGCTCGGCGAAGAAGCGCAGCTCCTTGGCCTTCGGCAATGTGGTGATGATCTGTTCGTGCCTGAGCAGCGAGACCGCCATGTTGGCGAACATCGCCATCCGGTGGGTGCTGGTCCGGCCGAGCTTGCGTCCGTTCATACGGTGACGCATCGGCGTATCTCCTATCGCTGAAGGGAACGGCTCAGAACGGCTCTTCGAGCCGCTTGGCCAGCTCCTCGATGTTCTCCGGCGGCCAGTTGGGGATCTCCATGCCCAGTTGCAGGCCCATCTGCGCCAGAACTTCCTTGATCTCGTTCAGCGACTTCCGCCCGAAGTTGGGCGTCCGCAGCATATCCGCCTCGGTCTTCTGCACGAGGTCGCCGATGTAGATGATGTTGTCGTTCTTCAGGCAGTTCGCCGAACGGACCGAGAGCTCCAGTTCGTCGACCTTGCGAAGCAGGTTCTTGTTGAACGGCAACTCGTCCTTGCGCTCTTCCTCGGTCGCCGCCTGTGGCTCGTCGAAGTTGATGAAGAGCTGCAGCTGGTCCTGCAGGATGCGCGCGGCGAGCGCCACCGCGTCCTCGGGGCCGACCGCGCCGTTGGTGACGAGTTCGAGCGACAGCTTGTCGTGGTCCGTCACCTGGCCGACGCGGGTGTTCTCGACCTTGTAGGCGACCTTGCGCACCGGCGAGTAGACGGCATCGATCGGGATGAGGCCGATCGGCATGTCCTCGGCGCGGTTGGCGCCGGCCGGGACGTAGCCCTTGCCGTTCTCCACCACCAGTTCCATCGCCAGCTTGGCGCCGTCGTCGAGGGTGCAGATCACCAGATCGCCGTTCATCACCTCGATGTCGTGGCCGGTGGAAATCATGCCGGCGGTGACTTCGCCGGGACCCTCGGCCGTCAGGGACACCCGCTTCGGCCCCTCGCCGCCCATCCGCAGCGCCAGCGACTTGATGTTCAGCACGATGTCCGTCACGTCCTCGCGAACGCCGGGGACTGTGGAGAATTCATGCAGCACGCCGTCGATCCGGATGGCGGTCACGGCAGCCCCCTGCAGTGACGACAGCAGCACCCGCCGCAGTGAATTGCCGAGCGTGAGCCCGAAACCGCGCTCCAGCGGCTCGGCGATGATCGTCGCGACCCGCTTCGGATCCGAGCCCGGAACCACTTCGAGCTTCGTCGGTTTGATCAGTGTCTGCCAGTTCTTCTGAATCACGGGTCGACCTTTCATCGCACCTGACACCAGCGGCGCTCCTCTACTCGGCGAACGTTCGAACTTTCGCCCGTGATCGAATGCGACCCTGACCGGAAGCGCCGCTCCTACGCCGACTGTTGGTCTCGTCCTACACCCGGCGACGCTTGCGCGGCCGGCAACCGTTGTGCGGAATCGGCGTCACGTCACGGATCGCGGTGATGGTGAAGCCCACGGCCTGGAGAGCCCGAAGTGCCGACTCGCGACCGGAGCCGGGACCCTTGACCTCGACCTCGAGGGTCTTCATCCCGTGTTCCATCGCCTTGCGGCCCGCATCCTCCGCCGCGACCTGGGCGGCGTAGGGCGTCGATTTCCGCGATCCCTTGAACCCCTGCCCCCCCGCCGACGACCATGCGATGGAGTTACCCTGCACGTCGGTAATGGTCACCACCGTGTTGTTGAAGGTCGCGTTGATGTGCGCGACCCCGGACACGATATTTCGCCGCTCACGCTTCTTAGGGCGCTGCGTCGCCGCCTTGGCCATACGCTAAATCCTGACTGATCTATTTAGTGACTTTCTTCTTCCCTGCAATGGGCTTTGCCGGCCCCTTGCGGGTGCGTGCATTCGTGTGGGTGCGCTGCCCGCGCACCGGCAATCCGCGGCGATGTCGCAGACCGCGATAGCAACCGAGGTCCATCAGCCGCTTGATGTTCATCGCGACTTCGCGCCGCAGATCACCTTCGACGCGATAGTCGCGGTCGACCAACTCGCGAATGCGCAGCGACTCCGCATCGGTGAGATCGTTGACACGCCGCTCGAGGGGTACGCCCGCCTTGACGCAGATTTCCCGCGCCGTCTTCCGGCCGATGCCGTGGATGTACGTCAGAGCGATCGCGACCGGCTTCTGACTAGGTATGTTGATACCGGCGACCCGTGCCACAGCGCCTCTCTTCTACAATTCGGTGTGAACTCGAACGGAACAAACCGCAGACGGAATCGAATTCCGCGCGGGGCCGCGATTATAAGTTGCTTTCGCCTCTAGTCAACACGTGCGTATGCCTGCAGCGCCGCCATCACCGAAGCCGTCACCGCGTCTATGCCCAGCATGCCGTCGATGCGGCGGACGAGGCCGCTTCCTTCGTAGTAGGCGATGATGGGCTCCGTCTGCGTGTGGTAAGCCTTCAGTCGGTGGCGGACGGTGTCTGCATTGTCGTCGGCGCGCCGGGTGAAGCGCGTGTGGCCGCACACGTCGCAGACGCCCTCGACCGTCGGCTTCTTGAAACTGTCGTGGTAGCCCTCGCCGCAGCTCGCGCAGGTGTACCGGCCGGAGATGCGCTCGACCATCGCATCGTCATCGACTTCGATCGACAGCACGACGTCCAGCTTCAATCCCTTGGCGGTCAGCATCCCGTCCAGCGCAGAGGCCTGCGGCAACGTGCGCGGAAACCCGTCGAGGATAAATCCGTTCCGGCAGTCCGGCCGATCCAGCCGGGCATCGATCAGGCGGATGATCATCTCGTCGGGAACGAGCTTCCCGGCCTTCATCAACGTGTCTGCCTGCTGGCCGATATCACTGCCGCTGCCGGCCTCGGCGCGCAGCATGTCACCGGTGGAGAGCTGCACCACGTCGAACGCCTCTTCGATGCGTTTCGCCTGCGTCCCCTTGCCGGCGCCGGGTGCTCCCAGCAACACAAGGTTCATCGTTTCCTCCCTCGCAACTTGGCCTTTTTGATAAGGCCTTCATACTGATGGGCCAGCAAGTGCGACTGGATCTGCGACACCGTATCCATGGTCACCGTGACGACGATCAGCAGGCTGGTTCCACCAAAATAGAACGGGACTGAAAAGCGCGAAATCAGGATCTCGGGGAGGATGCAGACGATCGCCAGGTAGGCGGCGCCGAGGACGGTCAGCCGCGTCAGCACCCTGTCGAGATACTCCGCGGTGTTCCGGCCGGGCCGGATACCGGGGATGAACCCCCCGTACTTCTTCAGGTTGTCGGCGGTCTCGGTCGGGTTGAAGACGACCGCGGTATAGAAGAACGCGAAGAAGACGATCAGGCCGACATACATCAGAAGATACAGCGGCTGCCCGTGCCCGAGGTAGACGGAAACGGACGTCAGCCAACTCGGCCCGGATCCGGCCATGAAGCTGATGATGGTGATCGGCATCAACAGGATCGACGAGGCGAAGATCGGCGGAATGACGCCCGACGTGTTGAGCTTCAGCGGCAGGTGGCTGCTCTCACCCGAGGTGACCCGCATGCCCACTTGGCGCTTGGGATACTGGACGACGATCCGGCGCTGTGCCCGCTCGACGAAGACGACGAAGTAGATGACGGCGAGGACGATGACGACCAGCAGGAGAATGAATCCCGCCGACATCGCCCCGGTGCGCCCCAGCTCCAGGGTCGCCACCAGCGAGTGCGGAAACTGCGCGACGATTCCGGCGAAGATGATCAGCGAAATGCCGTTGCCGATGCCACGCGCGGTGATCTGTTCGCCCAGCCACATCAGGAACATGGTGCCGCCGGTCAGCGTGATCACCGTGGTCAGGCGGAAGAACCAGCCGGGATCGATCACCGCCGAGCCGATCGAGGACTGCATGCCCTCCAGCCCGACCGCCAGCCCATAGGCCTGGCCGGCCGTGATCAGCACGGTCAGATAGCGGGTGTACTGGTTGATCTTTTTCCGCCCCGCCTCGCCTTCCTTCTTCAGGGCCTCGAGGCTGGGGAGCACCGCCGTCATCAGCTGCATGATGATCGACGCGGAGATGTACGGCATGATGTTCAGCGCGAAGATCGTCATCCGACCCAGCGCACCACCGGCGAACATATTGAACATGCCGAGAATCCCGCCGGCTTGGCGGGTGAAGATGTCGTTGATCGCCACCGGATCGATACCCGGAAGCGGAATGTACGTTCCCAGTCGGTAGACGATCAGCGCGCCCAGCGTGAACCAGATCCGCTTCTTGAGCTCCGTGGCCTTGCCGAAGGCCCCGAAGTTCATGTTGGCGGCGAGTTGCTCGGCGGCTGATGCCATAGTCCCGCGTCCCCGGTCAGGCGCTCTCGGCGGCGCCCGCGGACGCCTCCGGGCTGTCCGGCAGAGCGGGGGGCGTGCTGACGGCGACGCTGCCGCCCGCCTTCTCCACCGCGGCGATCGCCGCTTTCGAGGCGCCGGTCACTTCGATGCGCAACGCCGCCGTCAGTTCGCCACTGGCGAGGAGCCTGACGCCGTCAAGGCGGCGCCGGAACAGACCGGCGGCCAGCATCGCCGCCTCGTCGACCGTCTGGGTCGCGTCGAGCCGGCCGGCATCGACCGCCTGCTGCAGCGCGCCGACATTGACGACGACATAGTCGCGGCGAAAGATATTGGTGAAGCCACGCTTGGGCAGGCGCCGGTAAAGCGGCATCTGCCCGCCTTCGAAGCCGACGAACCGCGTGCCGCCGGCGCGTGCCTTCTGGCCCTTGTGCCCTTTGCCGGAGGTCTTCCCCAGGCCGGAGCCGATGCCGCGACCCAGCCGCTTGCGCGGATGCGTGGCGCCCGGCCGGTCGGTGACTTCGTTGAGCTTCATCGTTCGATCATTCCTCAGGTGCGGCCGGAGCCTGCGGCGGTGAGCCGATCTCCTCCACCTGCAACAGGTGGCGGACCTTGTGGATCATGCCGCGGACCGAGGGGGTATCCTCGAGCTCGCGGGAGCGGTGCAACTTGTTCAGCCCGAGGCCGGTCAGCGTCTCGCGCTGATCGTGGCGGCGGGCGATCGGGCTGCGGATTTGCGTCACTTTGACGCGGCCGACAATCTGCGACATCGTAAATCAGCTCCGCGGCCGTTCGGCGGCCGGCGCCTCGCCGCGCCGGGCGATGATCTCGCTCACCTTCTTGCCGCGCCGGGCGGCGACGGCACGCGGCGAGAAGCAACGGCCGAGCGCCGCGAACGTCGCCTTCACCATGTTGTGCGCGTTGGAGCTGCCGATCGACTTGGCGACGACATCCTGGACGCCCATCGTCTCGAACACCGCGCGCATCGGGCCGCCGGCGATCACCCCGGTGCCGGCCGGTGCCGACCGCACCACGACCAGTCCGGCACCGTAGTGACCCTGCACGTCGTGGTGCAGCGTCCGGCCGTCGCGCAGCGGCACGCGGATCATGTGCGTCTTGGCGTGGTCGGTCGCCTTGCGGATCGCCTCCGGCACCTCCCGTGCCTTGCCCGTGCCGAAGCCCACCCGGCCGCGCCCGTCGCCGACGACGACGAGTGCAGCGAAGGAGAACCGACGACCGCCCTTGACGACCTTCGCAACGCGATTGATCGCAACCAGCTTGTCCTTCAGCTCACCTTCTTCGGACGTCTGCTGGGCTCGTTCGCCCCGCTTCGCCGAAGGTCTACGCGCCATATCGTCGTCTCCTAGCGATACCTGTGCCGAGAATGCTGTCGACCGTAACGCGTGTGCGCCGGCCGGGCGATCGTCGAGAGTTCATGATCAGAATGCCAGCCCCGCTTCGCGCGCGGCGTCGGCGAGCGCCTTGACCTGCCCGTGATAGCGATAGCCGCCACGGTCGAAGACGACGCTCGAAACGCCGGCCGCCAGCGCCCGCTCGGCGACCAGCGCGCCGATCTTCTGCGCCAGCGCCGCCCCGCGCACCGTCTCCTCCGCATTGCGTACGCCGCTCTCCAGGCTGCACGCGGCAGCCAGGGTCCGGCCCGCGCGGTCGTCGATGACCTGGGCGTAGATGTGCTTGTTCGACCGGAACACCGACAGACGGGGTCGATCGCCGCAGACTTTGCGCAGGCGGTAGCGATTGCGCCGCTTGCGCTGTTCATAGAGTGAGGCCGTCGACATGGCTACTTCTTCTTGCCTTCTTTCCGGATGACGAACTCGCCCTCGTACTTGATCCCTTTGCCCTTGTAGGGCTCGACCGGGCGATAGGATCGGATTTCGGCGGAAACCTGACCGACCAATTCCTTGTCGGCGCCGGTGACGACGATGTGCGTCTGGTCCGGGCACGCGATCTTGATGCCTTCGGGCATCGGATGGATCACGTCGTGGCTGTATCCCAGTTGCAGGACCAGATTGTTGCCCTGCACCTGCGCACGGTAGCCGACGCCGGTGATTTCCATCTTGCGGGTGAAGCCCTCGTTCACGCCCTTGACCAGGTTGGCGACCAGGGTTCGCGCCGTGCCCCACATCATCCGGGCGCGCAGCGTTTCGTCACGCGGTCGCACGGTGAGCCCGGCATCCTCGCGCTTGACCTCGACCTCGCGCATCAGCGTGCGGTCGAGGGTGCCGAGCTTGCCTTGCGCACTGATGCGCTGGCCTTCGATTGTCACCGTGACGCCGCTCGGGACGGCGACCGGATGCTTGCCGATGCGGGACATCGCTCGCCTCTTTACCTACAGACTTACAGAACTTTGCACAGCACTTCACCACCGACGTGCGCGTCGCGCGCCTCGCTGTCGGAGATGACGCCGCGCGGGGTCGACAGAATGGCGACGCCCAGGCCGTTGTATACGCGCGGGATCTCTTCGAGCTTCGAATAGACCCGGCGCCCGGGCTTGGAGACGCGGCTGATCTCGCGGATCGCCGGTTCCCCTTCGTGATACTTCAGCTCGATCGTCAGTTCGCGGACGCCGGCGCGAAGTTCCGCCTCGGAATAGCCGCGGATGAACCCCTCCCGCTGCAGGACGTCCAGCACGCGGGCGCGCAGCTTGGACGCCGGCGCCGCCACTACGCGCTTCTTGGCCCTCTGCCCGTTGCGAATGCGGGTCAGCATGTCACCGAGCGGATCGGTCATCGACATCGCGTCGTCTCTCCCTTACCAGCTCGACTTGACCATACCGGGAATTTGCCCGGCGGAAGCCAGATCCCGCAGCGCGATGCGCGAGAGCCCGAATTTACGATAGTTGCCGCGCGGGCGCCCCGTCAGGGCGCAGCGCAGCCGTACGCGTGTCGGCGAGGCGTTGCGCGGCAGTTGCGCCAGCTTCATGCGCGCGGAGAACCGCTCCTCGTTCGAGCAGTGCTCGTCATCGGCAATCGACTTCAGCAACGCGCGGCGTTCCGCATACTGCTTCACCATGCGCATCCGCTTCTTGTTTCTTTCAACCAAACTCTTCTTGGCCATCGCCGAACTCCTCGCCCGCGCGTCAGTTGACGAACGGCATATCGAATGCCTTCAACAAGGCCTGTGCTTCCGCATCCGTAGGTGCCGTCGTACAAATGATGATGTCGAGGCCGCGGATCTTGTCCACCTTGTCGTAGCTGATCTCCGGAAAGATGATCTGCTCTTTAATGCCCATCGCGAAATTGCCGCGGCCATCGAAACTCTTCTTCGACAGTCCGCGGAAGTCGCGCACGCGCGGCAGCGTGATATTGACCAGCCGGTCGAGAAACTCGTACATCCGCTCACGGCGCAGCGTCACCTTGCAGCCGATCGCCATGCCCTCGCGCAGCTTGAAGCCGGCGATCGACGTCTTCGCCTTGGTCACGACCGGCTTCTGGCCAGCGATCAGCGTCATGTCGCCCACCGCCGCCTCGATCTTCTTGCGGTCCTGCGTGCCTTCGCCGACGCCCATGTTGAGGACGATCTTGGTCAGGCGTGGAACCTGCATCGGGTTCTCGTACCGGAACTCCTCCTGGAGCGTCTTCCGGACGTTGGTATTGTAATAGTCGCGCAACCGGGACATCGGAAAACCTGCCTCGCCCTTACCTGTCGATGAGTTCGCCAGAGCGTTTGGCGAAGCGTACCTTGCGGCCATCCTCCAAAACCCGGAAGCCGACCCGGCTCGGAAGCCCGCTCTTCGGGTCGACGTGCGCCAGGTTGGAGAGGTGGATCGGCGCTTCCTTCTCGATGATGCCGCCCATCGTCTTCTGCGTCGCCCGGGTGTGCCGCTTGGCCATGTTCACGCCCTGAACCACGGCGCGGCTCTCCTTCGGCATCACCGTCAAAACCTCGCCGGTCTTGCCCTTGCTGCGGCCCGTGAGCACGATCACCCGGTCGCCCTTGCGGATCTTGGCGGCCATCTACAGAACCTCCGGCGCCAGCGACACGATCTTCATGTAGCCCTTGGCCCGCAATTCGCGGGTGACGGGGCCGAAGATGCGGGTGCCGACCGGCTCGCCCTGCTTGTTGATCAGAACGGCGGCGTTGCGGTCGAAGCGGATGCTGGAGCCGTCCGACCGGCGGACGTCCTTGGCCGTCCGGACGACCACGGCGCGCATGACTTCGCCCTTCTTCACCCGGCCGCGAGGGATCGCGTCCTTGATCGAAACGACGATGATGTCGCCCAGCGACGCATACCGGCGCCGCGAACCACCCAGCACGCGGATGCACTGCACCCGTCGCGCGCCGGAATTGTCGGCGACATCCAAGTTGGTTTCTACCTGGATCATGCTCGGCTATTCCTTCTGCGCCGTCGCGTCCGGGGCGTCCTCGACGAAGACCTCCCAGCACTTGCGCTTGGAGATCGGCCGGCACTCGCGGATACGCACCTTGGCGCCCGCGCGGACGGCGTTGGTCTCGTCGTGCGCCATGTACCTCTTCGAACGCTTGATGATCTTCTTGTAGATGGGGTGCATGACGCGGCGCTCGACCTTGACGACGATGGTCTTGTCGCCCTTGTCGCTCACCACCACACCCTGCAGAACGCGTCTCGGCATGATTCCTCCGCTAGGCCGCAGGCTTCTTGGCCGCGGATCGGCGCTCGCCTTGAATGCTTTTCACCCGCGCGATGTCCCGGCGCACCTGACGCCGGAGCGCGGTGTTCTCCAACTGGCCGCTCGCCTGCCGGAAGCGCAGGTTGAACGCCTCCTTGCACAGCCGCAGCAGCTGGTCGCCCAATTCGTCGTCGGTCTTCGTACGGAGCTCGCCGGCCTTCATGGCGCTCATTCCTCCTCGCCCAGACGGGCCACGAACCGCGTCCGGATCGGCAGCTTGGCCGCAGCCAGCGTCAGCGCCTCCTTGGCGATCTCGCGGGACACCCCGTCGATCTCGAACATGATCCGCCCCGGCTTCACCTTGCAGACCCAGTATTCCGGAGCCCCTTTGCCGCCGCCCATCCGCACTTCGGCTGGCTTGGTCGAGACCGGCACGTCCGGAAACAGCCGGATCCAGACCCGGCCGGCGCGCTTCATGTGCCGTGTCATCGCCCGGCGAGCCGCCTCGATCTGGCGGGCCGTCAACCGCTCCGGTTGCATCGCCTTCAGTCCGAAGGTGCCGAAGTTGAGCTCGGTCGCTCCCTTCGCGGCGCCGTGGATGCGCCCCTTGAACTGCTTGCGATATTTCGTGCGCTTCGGTGAAAGCATCGTCTTAAAGCACCTGTCCCGCGTCGCGCCGTCAGCGCGCCGTCTGCTGCTCCATCGCCCGCCGCTCGACCGCCATCGGGTCGTGCGCGAGGATGTCGCCCTTGTAAATCCAGACCTTCACGCCGCAGACACCGTACGTCGTCTGCGCCGCCGACTGGCCGTAGTCGACGTGCGCGCGCAGCGTGTGCAGCGGCACCCGGCCCTCGCGATACCAGACGGTGCGCGCGATCTCGGCGCCGCCGAGCCGTCCACCGCAATTGATGCGGATGCCCTGCGCACCCAGCCGCATCGCCGACTGCACCGCCCGCTTCATCGCGCGACGGGTGGACACCCGGCGCTCGAGCTGCTGGGCGATTCCGTCCGCCACCAGCTTGGCATCGATCTCCGGCTTGCGGATTTCGACGATGTTGAGGTGCACCTCGGCTCGCGTCAGCTTCGCCAGATCGAGCCTGATCTTCTCGATGTCGGCGCCCTTCTTGCCGATCACCACGCCCGGCCTTGCGGTGTGAATGGTGATGCGCGCCTTCTTCGCCGGCCGCTCGATGACGATGCGCGAGACACCCGCCTGCGCGAGGCGCTTGTGCAGGAACTCGCGGATCTTCAAATCTTCCAGCAGCAGGGTCGCGTAGCTCTCGTCGGCAAACCAGCGCGAGTCCCAGGTGCGGTTGATGCCGAGCCGCAGCCCGATCGGATTGACCTTCTGTCCCATTATTCCACCTCCGCCCGTTCGCGCAGAACCAGACGCAGGTGCGAGAAGAACTTCTCGATCCGCGCGGCGCGGCCCCGCGCGCGGGGCGTAAATCGCTTCATCACCATCGCCTTGCCCACCGTCGCCTCGGCGACGTACAGCCGGTCGACGTCGAGCTGATGGTTGTTCTCGGCGTTGGCGATCGCCGACTGTAGCCCCTTGCGCACGTCGTGGGCGATGCGCTTCTGCGAGAACTGCAGCTCCGCCATTGCCCGTTCGCAGCGCTTGCCGCGGATCATCTGCGCCACGAGGTTGAGCTTGCGCGGGCTGACGCGCAGGTTGCGCACAACCGCCATCGCCTCCTCGTCGGCCAGCCGTCGTTCGGTCGAAGGTTTACCCATCGATCAGCCCCTCTTCGCCTTCTTGTCGCCGGAGTGGCCGTGAAACATCCGGGTCGGCGAGAACTCGCCGAACTTGTGGCCGACCATGTTCTCGTTGACCATCACCGGCACGAACTTCTTGCCGTTGTGGACGCCGAACGTGAGGCCGACGAATTGTGGAATGATCGTCGAGCGCCGCGACCACGTGCGGATCACCTCGTTGCGTTTCGCTCCTCGCACATGCTCCGCCTTTTTCAGCAGATAGCCGTCGACGAACGGGCCTTTCCATACCGAACGCGGCACGCCAGTTCTCCTCTACTTCGCCCGGTGGCGGCGACGCATGATCAGCGCATCCGTCCGTTTGTTGTTGCGCGTGCGCTTGCCCTTGGTGTGCTTGCCCCATGGGGTGACCGGGTGACGGCCGCCGGAGGTCTTGCCCTCGCCGCCGCCGTGCGGGTGATCGATCGGGTTCATCGCCACGCCGCGCACGCTCGGCCGCACGCCCAGCCAGCGCGATCGGCCGGCCTTGCCCAGCTTGACGTTCTGCTGATCGGGATTGGAGACCGCACCGATGGTCGCCATGCACTCGGCACGTACCAGCCGCAGCTCGCCCGAATGCAGGCGGATCTGCGCGTATCCCTGGTCCTTGCCGATCAGCTGCGCATAGGTGCCGGCGGCACGCGCGATCTGCCCGCCGCGCCCCTTCTTCATCTCGACGTTGTGGACGATCGTGCCCACCGGAATGTTCTGCAGCGGCAGGGCGTTGCCCGGCTTGACGTCGACCGCCTTGCCCGAGATCACGGTGTCGCCGACGCCGAGGCGCTGCGGCGCCAGGATGTAGGCCTGTTCGCCGTCCGCGTAGAGGATCAGCGCGATGAACGCAGTCCGGTTGGGGTCGTACTCCAGCCGCTGTACCACTGCCGGGATATCGAAGCGCGCGCGCTTGAAATCGACCAGCCGGTAGCGCCGCTTGTGCCCGCCGCCCCGCCGCCGCGCGGTGATCCGGCCGGTGTTGTTACGACCGCCGTGCCCGCGCAGACCTTCGGTCAGCGACTTCTCCGGCTTGCCCTTCCACAGGCCCGTCCGGTCGATCAGCACCAGGCCGCGCTGGCCCGGGGTGGTCGGCTTGAACTGTTTGAGTGCCATGATCGTGCTTCCGCCCGTCCTCTACAGTCCGACCTACAGGCCCGTGGTGACGTCGATCGAATGCCCTTCGGCAAGCGTGACGATCGCCTTCTTGATTTCGGCGCGCACGCCCGGCCTGCCGCGGAACTTCTTCGCCTTGCCCTTCTGTCGCAAGGTGTTGACCGCCTCGACCTTGACCTTGAACAGCATCTCGATCGCGGCTTTGATCTCCGGCTTCGTCGCATCGAGCGACACCAGGAAGCTCACCTGGTTGTGCTCGGTGATCATCGTCGCCTTCTCGGTGATCAGCGGACGGCGGATCACCGCATACGCGCGCTCCGTGCCGACCGTGACCTTGCGCTTCGGGTACGGCTTGGTCATGCCAGTCGCTCCGTGAGCCTGTCGACCGCCGCGCGCGTCAGCACCAGCGTCTCATGGCGAAGAATGTCGTAGACGTTGGCGCCGATCGCCGGTAGCACGTCCAGGCCGACGATGTTCTTCGCCGCCCGGGCGAAGTTCACTTCCGGGGCCTCGGCGTCGATGATCAGCGCCTTGCTCCAGCCCAGCTTGCCGATCCGACCGGCCAGCGCCTTGGTCTTCGCATCCGTCAGTTCGGCGCGGTCCAGCACCACCAGCGCCCCGGAGGCCGCCTTCGACGACAGTGCGGTGCGCAATGCGAGCCTGCGGACCTTCTTCGGCAGTTCCGTCTCGTGGCTGCGCGGCCGCGGGCCGAAGACGATGGCGCCGCCACGCATGTGCGGGCCCTTCGACGATCCCTGCCGGGCGCGGCCGGTGCCCTTCTGCTTGAACGGCTTCTTGCCGGTGCGGGCGACTTCGGCGCGTGTCTTGGTGCAGTGCGTCCCGGCACGGCGCTTCGCCAGCTGCCAGTTGACGCACCGCGCCATGATGTCCGGGCGCACTTCGACGCCGAACACGCCATCGACGAGGTCGACGGTGCCGACCGTCTCGCTGTCGAGATTGATCACGTCCCATTGCATGGGAACTACTCCTGGTTGGCGGCGTCGGGGGCGCCGGCCGAAGGCTCGTCGGCGGCGGCTTCGCCGGCCGAGACGGCGGCAACCGGCGCCGGCGTACGGATCGCGGCCGGCAGCGGCGCACCCTCCGGCTGGGGCCGCTTGATGGCGTCGCGAACCCTGAGCCATGCGCCCTTGGCGCCCGGCACCGCGCCGCGGATCATGATCAAGCCACGCTCCAGGTCGGTCTGCACCACCTCGAGGTTCAGCACGGTCACCTGCCGGTCGCCCATGTGCCCGGCCATCTTCTTGCCGGGAAAGGTGCGGCCGGGATCCTGCCGGTTACCGGTGGACCCGTGGCTGCGGTGGCTGACGGAGACGCCGTGCGTCGCCCGCAAGCCGCCGAAGTTGTGCCGCTTCATCGCCCCGGCGAAGCCTTTGCCGATGGAGAACCCGGTGACATCGACGAGCTGGCCGGAGATGAAGTGATCGACCCCCAGCTCCGCGCCCACGTCGACCAACAGGTCCGGCTCGACACGGAACTCGACGAGCTTTCGCTTCGGCTCGACGCCGGCCTTGGCGTAGTGGCCGCGCACCGGCTTGGTCACGTTCTTCACCTTGACCTGGCCTACGCCCAGCTGCAGCGCCGAATAGCCGTCGCGCTCCACCGTGCGCTGCGCCACCACCTGACAGCCGTCGACGCGCAGCACGGAGACCGGAACGTGCGTTCCGTCGCCTTTGAACAGGCGCGTCATGCCGAGCTTCTGAGCAATCAAACCGGTACGCATAGTAACGTGGCCCCTACAGCTTGATTTCGACGTCGACGCCGGCGGCGAGATCGAGCTTCATCAGCGCGTCGACCGTCTGCGGCGTCGGGTCGACGATGTCCAGCACGCGCTTGTGCGTGCGAATTTCGAACTGCTCCCGCGACTTTTTGTCGATATGCGGCGAGCGCAGAACGGTGAACTTCTCGATCCGTGTCGGCAGCGGAATCGGCCCACGCACGCGCGCGCCGGTCCGACGCGCGGTGTTGACGATCTCGCGGGCGGACTGGTCCAGCACACGATGATCGAAGGCGCGAAGGCCGATGCGTATATTCTGGTTATCCATGGTCCCTTGTCTTTCAGTCGGCGGACGCGCCCGCTACTCGATGATCTTGGCGACGACGCCGGCGCCGACGGTCCGGCCGCCTTCGCGGATGGCGAAGCGCAGGCCTTCGTCCATGGCGATCGGCTGGATTAGCTGCACTTCCATCGAGACGTTGTCGCCCGGCATCACCATCTCGGTGCCCTCGGGCAGCTTCACCGTGCCGGTGACGTCGGTCGTGCGGAAGTAGAACTGCGGCCGGTAGTTGGTGAAGAACGGCG